>Ga0247609_10002378_pt1 | contig 20064 bp, 10 predicted proteins | sample 172DNAGHGlowgp2_FD_193487 | JGI IMG/M metagenome (GOLD analysis project Ga0247609, IMG submission 193487) | Sheep rumen microbial communities from Palmerston North, Manawatu-Wanganui, New Zealand - 1728 DNA GHGlow gp2 | ecosystem: Host-associated > Mammals > Digestive system > Stomach > Rumen ...
TTCTGCTCGAAATTCGTCTGCCGAACGTGTACACAATTTCTCGGCAGTCCTTACGAAATAGCTAATCCTTCCATCTATTTAATTGACAAGGGCTGTATGCTGCACGAATCTGGCTATAATGTCCATTGTTAATCCTTTCCTGGTCTATGGTGAGCGCCCCTGTACGATCTCTCATGCAGCCTTGTCAACGGTTTCTTCTAAAGACGATAGATTATGGACATAGCATCATCAATAACTAAACTCAGGACCAGTAGGCTTTATACGAGAAAAGCGTTAGCAGAGAAAGCCGGGATAAATCTTAGGCACCTTATCGCTGTAGAGGATGGAAGAGAACCGACTACACAACAGGATATAGAAGCAATCAGTCGAGCATTCCATGTTAAACCCGAAGATTTGATCAAGTGATATGGGACAGTATGTAATAAAGACAGCATTAATGAGTAAACCTGATGTCGTTTTCTATTTCAAAGGGACGGCTCACGAGGAAGGAGTGTCTTTCGCCATGAATACTATCGTTAGTTTCAACATTTCTGAAGCAAGAGTGTTTCATGACAAAGAAGAGGCAGTTCTTCTTTGTGAGAAGTTGAATGAAGATCGAGAATTGTTAATGGATAATGGATATGTGGAGTTTACAGCAAATAGAATTGCTTGATATAAGTTTATGATTTCAGTAAACTGTAGGCTTTGCATTTCAATATTGGGAATAGACTTTTTCTACTTGTTCGCCTTGAGATAAAAGAGCACTAAACTGAGACTTATTAATACATCTGGTATAGAGAACTATTGGCTATTATCAAGCAGGCCACAAATGGTTTGAACTCCCTTGTGGCCTGTTTGTTTCGATTCAGTTAATGAAGTAAAACGAAATCAAGTGCAAAAATGAAGCAATATTTCATACAGTTCATCATTTTAATATAGCTTTTTGGCCATATCCAGTAATATAAACTTTCATCATGGCTCTTGTAATAGCCATGTAATAGAGTGATTTCTGATTCCTTAAGATGAGGTTTTTTTCTTTGGCATTTGCTTTGTCCCATCCAGCGGGTTTCCAAAGGTATGTTTGTGAATTCACATTGATTATAATAACAATCTTGAATTCCAGACCCTTGAGATTATGAAGAGTCGACAAAACAATTCCATCTGCATTTTTAGACTTCCCTTCTATGTTATTATATGGGATGCCGTTTTTGTGGAAAAGATCTTGGCATGGTTTTAATGCATCTTTAAAATATGTCGCAATTGCAATATCTTTATAGGCAAAGTCAGATTTGTTATGTAAATCCGTCACTAAAACAAGAACAGCAGACATTTCTTCATCCCGATTCTTATAGATAGAATAATCTGGAATGGAGCCATGCATCAGTGAAACATAACCAGCGAGAGTTTCCTCCGCCCCGTCAAAATCATCATATCGTTCACCCTTAATAATGTTAACTGCTGAACGTTTGATTTCTTCAGTAGTACGGTAATTAACCCTAAGTCGACGGCTTCTATTACCGCGTACATTAATACCCGCTTTAGTGAAATTTATACTTCTATCATTATAGATGCATTGATAAGGATCTCCTACAAGGAATAGATCATTAGTCCCTTCTTTAACAAGAGAACGTAAGAATCTGAGTTCCGGATTAGAGAAGTCCTGAATCTCGTCTGCTATAACATGCTCATAAGGGAAAATCTCATTATCTATTAAATAATTCGTAACCATGTTGAACAATTCCCATCTTTCCACATAATGAGCATCTTCTTTCAACGAAAGGTATAGTTCAAACAATTTCCAAACAAGTTTTTTTTGAGAATTCATCAGAGGCTTAACACGCCCGACTCGTGATTGCCTAAGATATTCATCAAGCGTCTGAATATTGTTATAGAGTATTACGTTTTCATACTCATCCTTCAAGAATTCTTGACTATAAGTATCTGGATTTGAATCAACTACTGTTTTCCATATTTCTAATGATTTTGTTCCATCATCAAGAAAGATCTTGGAATTCCCAACAGTTGTTACCAATCCATATTCTTCAGCGAATTTCCATACAAGTTTGTCAATATTGATAATATCACAAGCAGCTTCATTAACATGAAGAGGTTTTATCCTTTGCTTAATATTTTTAGTAAGGGCCTTTGTATATGTTGTATAAAGGATTGATTTCGTTTTAGCGTTTGACGCCAGTCTTTTTAATCTATGTATCGCGGCAACAGTTTTACCGGTACCAGCTCCTCCGGTAATTTTTTTTGCTCCCTTATAATCCTCCTCAACTAATGCTCTTTGTGAAGGATGGAGAAATATTTGCCATTGCTCAACATTTTCATCTAGCATCTTTTCAAGATCTTCATCATTTGTGATTTCTACGAAATGGCGTTTTGCATTAGCACTCATGCCATTGGAACCAATCGCCTTACCCTCTTCTACCTCAGAAATGATATCATTTATATCAATGTCATCATCAAGCATGAAAAATAGATACTCATAAATATCAGATGGTAAATAGTCTTTTTTCATATCTAAATCATCATATCCCACTATACTGCGAACCAATTTCAGAGACTCACTTGGCACACCAATGCTAAAGAGTTGTTCATCTGTATACCTTTCAAATGGTAGCCTAACTTCTTTATTCACTTTTTCTGTATCAACACTGGGTGCTATAGTCAGAGGAACTATCTGATAACCCTTAGTATACTTGTTAAAAGTGAATTTTTTATTCTCGGCCCATCTCATGGCTTCATCATGGTGGTCGATATACAATAGACCGAAGGTGTCCTTATTAATAACGCCTATAACTGCTCGATAATCAAGTGTGACTCTTGCAGTTCGAATGGAATCATCTTTAAAGTCATGTATCTTTTCTAAGTTAATATTGTGACCATATGGATTATCACAAAACTTTTTTTGGAAATCCAGGACTTTCATTTGTATATTCTTGGGCAAAGAGAATATCTTTTGCCAAAACGTATCCATAATAAGTATAGTCATAATCAGCAATTATTTAAAAGGTTAGTATATTCATTAATATCTGATAGAGAGAACACCTTAAAACCTTTTCCCTCAAACACTTTTTGTGAAATGTCATCCACATTGACTACAATTTTTAGAGAGTCAATGCCTAAACCCGCTTCAGCAATTATGGTATCGTCATTGTCCAAAAGGTAGTATCCCCCATCCGATGAGATATTAATACCTTTGTCTAAAGCAACCTTAATGAACGGATGTAATTCAGGTAAATAGTTGCTATAATAAATCGAATTGGGATCTGAGTCAGATGGGTATTCAAAGACTAGGGTATTTTTTGTTACTAAAAATTGTCCTATTGTCTGTTGAGAAGGGAAGACCGATAGAAACATTAACCGTCGACCAATATAGAATTCAGTCAATGAGATTTTAAGCTTTTCAATGCCGGAAACTCGATAGTGGGTACCATCTTCTTCGTTAGTAAGATCTACAAAGTTTGTTCCATTGTTTGATATGACTCCCTTCACAAAGTCATTTGGAAGATATGACGATTTCCAATAAGCCTCACAAAGATGTCTGCAGTTACAATACTTGCAATTCTCTTCACTTGGTGTTGCTAAATTCTTTGCCGTACCTTTATTTATACTTTCATTGATACGTTTTATAATTCTATCTACATCATCTAAAAGATTTTCTTTATTTGGAAGAATTGGAACATCTATTTCGTTTGCATTCTTATCAATTATCGTAAGTTTACTTACCTTTTTCCCCTCTGTAGCTTCGTACATTAAAGCATACAGATTCAACTGATCAATATATGTCTGTTTAATCTTACCTGAATCTTCGTATACCATTCCGGTCTTATAATCGATTATTTCGACATAACCATCCTTACAGGAGATACGATCGATAGTCCCGTATAGTTTTCCTGGGATTTTATATGACCTTTCAAATTGTGATGAACTAGATACTTTTGAAACATTACCCATTGAAGTTGTAATTGGCTGCATACCCATTGCAACATTTTGGGATTCAAACATTTTATCATAGTCATTTTTTAAGACAAATAATGGATACATTTTAGAATATTTCTCATTTTTCTTTTTGACTTCGGCATCCCACGATTTTTCAAAACTCTCGGTATCGGGTATTAATCCTTTCATCCGCTTCTCGTACATGAGGTGAATGATGCTCCCATACAATGATGCAGTATTGGGAGGAAAAGTTAAAGATATACCCAATCCTTTAGTCTTATCAGATATAGAGTCTTGGAGGATTTTTTGGTAAAGGCATCCATTCTTCAACTGTGTAAACACACTAGGTGAGAGCGTATTCACAACAGAAAAGGACTTGTCAATGTTATTGGGAATTATTGGTATATTCATAAGCTTATTCAACGTATTCAAAACACTTTGATGGTCTTCTTAAAAGATTAAACGAATCTAAAATAATAACATCAGGGTCATTATAACGCTTTCCAGCAACATGACAAGCTTTGTTCAATATATAGTTTTGCTGGTCTGCTGTCCAAAGCGGATGAATAATGACTATAAATTTTTCAACTCCATCTTTTTTGACTTTAATAGAAGGCAGAATTTGGCTATCGTTAAATACCCCACATGTTGTAGGATCCACACCGAAGAAGCTAATAGCAAAATTATTAAGTAGTTCCTGCGTCTCTTCTCTCCAACATTCAAGTTCAGGATAATCAAAGTTCCCTCTTATGCCTACGTTGTAGTTCGGATCAACCATTAAACGCAGAAGAGCAATACCAAGTCTCCAATCCAGAATGCCATGGTATGGCATATTGCGATAACTGGCAAGACATTCATAGCATACTGACTTACAACTATGTCTATGATCATCGTTTAACATCTCTTCAAAAAATCTATCCGCACCATTAAGGATGTTGTTCACGTATGTATCAAAATACTTAAACATATGTTGAACAAAGCCCGAACCGTTAATATATTCATCAGCCAAGCAGATCATTGCAACATCACCATCACGTTTTATATTAACAACATCAATTTCAATCGGATCAATGTCCAAGTTTGATGCAATAGCACGTTGTAAAATGTAAGTCAATGAATAATATGCTGAGCGAACACCTTGTGATAAGAATTCAGCTTTGTTTCTCTGCCCAACGTCAATATAAGGATTAATATTAATGCCGCTAATATTACACGTTGGCTTAATACGAAGGACATTCGTCACCTTATGAGCGGCAAGCCTAATCGTTTCGGCTGTGGAACCATCATGACGACTAAACCTTGTATAGTAATCATGCCTTTGAACAGTATCTTTGCTCAGGTTGCCATTTGTATCAGGCTGTCCGCCACAGGCAATCCATTGTGGCTTTTTAGCATTTATCCACACATCATTGAAGAGGCGATATGAAACATCAAAATACTGACCAACAATATCAGAATTACTTATTCTCCATATGAAGTCATTCTTAGCAAAGAACAAAATGCAATTTTGATATATGTTGGTCAATGGTGCATTGTCATTCTCTTCATTTGTAATACTATTGCGAACAACTGCGACACCGCTATCCGTCTGTTTATTCTCTCCAGGAGTCATATCGGTTATGAATGCCTTTGGTGTCCTCAAGTTGATTATTTCTATAGGACTTCCGCAATTTGGACATGTAGTAATACCTGTGTTAGTGTTTTTAGTGGTGAAAAAGCCACAGTTATTATTTGAACATTTAACCAAATCTGTTTCAAGAGTGAATACAGAACTAGCGGGATCCGGTGAGTTTAATTTTCTCCTATTTTGAACTTGTGGTTGATAATCTTGAACAGTTAACCCGCCATGAGCAAAACCTATGGCTGTAACAACTTTCTTGTCTTTTGTTGTTTGAGCACCAGGAGCAAACGATGTTATCGCTTGTTCAATATCTCTATCAGACGAAGCAAGTTCTTCCTTGATGTTATTATTGTTATCAATTTGAAATCCCGAGTATAAACTTCTGTTTCTTGTTGGCATTCCATACATTGGAAGAAGTCCTGTCTCAGCTAAAGTTTCGGCCAAATCATCTACTGCAATGCTTGGATTATCAGCGGCTTTATTAATCATCTGATAAAGCCCATCTTGAGAAGCTGTGTCATGAGCATAATCTATTAGACGTGCAACATTAGAGTTATCAGATGTCAAACATTTTGCTATACCTTCAATTTTACTCAGATTTTTACGATCTTCAAGCCAAGATTTCACTAATGGGGCATTGCCATTCCATTCAGATTTTTTCCCAAATTCGCCATGTGTACTTCCTTCAAAAATACTATGATTCGCTATTTCTCTGAAAGCCCAATACAAGACTTCTTTGGCAAACAATCTTTGTAAGATTTCATAGCTGTCTAAAGACAAGAACGGAGTTGGAGCCGGGTCTCCTGTAATTTGATATGGATTATTAAAATAGTGTTCATCGTGAGATCTACTCCTGCATAAAGTAAGGACCATGGAGTATGATTGTCCTCGTCGTCCTCCACGACCGACACGTTGTTGGTAGTTGAATCGTTGTGGGGGCATATTTGCTAATAAAATAGCTTGAAGAGAACCGATATCAACTCCGACTTCCATCGTTGTGGTAACACTAAGTAAATCAATAGATTTTACCTTCTTGATAAAGTCCTTGTTTGATGCATTGTCTTCTGTAATAATAAAATCTTTGAATTCACGCTGTCTTTCAGCTGAATTATCTGTCTGGCCTGTAAGCTCTTCACTGTGAAGTCTAACTCTTGTACGAGGAAGAGTTTGATTTAGTAGTAAATAATTGTTCTTCCTTATCAAAGACACTTCAACTTTATCTTTAGAATCATTTAACACATGATTACAATTTGCACAAATATGGCAAGACGCGTGAAGATGAACTTTTTTACATATTGGACACACATATGCATAGTCTGTATCTGCAACTGTTTTAATTCGCAATCTATCACATTCAACAAACATGTTTTGATGACCTTTCATCGAAAGATAATCATCAACAGCCTCCCCTAAGGGATTTCCAGACTTTGAGGTCGCGTCATAATAGACGCCCTTTATATCGCAACACCTGTTAACATACAAACGTACTTTGTTTGTTAATTGCAAGTCTTTAAATGTCCGATAATTGGGATTTTCTTCAGCATTATAGATATTTGGCTTATACTTATATCCTTCACCTAATAATCGAATAACCGTACAAACGACTTCGATAAACTCCTCCGCAGTAATCAAATTATCTATTCCATGATTCAGCAAGACTGTTTTAGCCTGGACATATTTATCATCAACTGTTGGAGATAAATATCCAATACCTGAACTTTCAAGACTATAGAATAGTCTACCAAAAAATAATGATGATATATTTTTTTGTATTTTTCTAAATGTACCATTCTCATCTACAACACCACCAGTTACACCGATATACGTTGGAGCCTCGTTGGGGTCAGAGATATCCACCTCATACCATTTTTTTATTTCATCAAATCTGAAATACTGATTCTCCCAGTCAAGGCCGGCAGGATTAACTCCCAATTCAATGAACTTTGTATATATCGGAGATTTGAAAAAATCGTTAAGATTAATCAAATCATTAAAATCAGTATATGTAATATTGTTCTTAGCTATTTGAAGCTTAGCTTTATCATGAGATATTTCGTCTTTCAAACATTGAATTTCTTGCTCATCATCTTCTATATTAAGTAGTTTGATGTTTCTATTTATTTTCGTTTCTAAATTCTTTATTCTTGAAGTATCCTTATTAAGACATGAGTCAATGACGATATCCCTCAGTAAATCATCAAACTGTTCTCTTTCGATACCATTTGCAACAGACGCAGCATCTTCTCTGCTATCGGAGAACGCAACAAGTTTTGGCTTATTGATTGTAGGCAACTGGTAGAATAATTCTTTTGCATAGACCTGGGTGGTTTTTCCAAAACCAGCACGGAAACCTCTTAAAGGAGAAGGCCTTGGTGATTTCTTCTTGTCGTTACAGCAAAATGGACAATGTGAAGGCAGTGCTGGTGATTTTGCTGCGTTATCAGGATTATTATCAAGGTCATTGACCATATACAAATATCCAGGGACCCAATCAGTTCCTAATGTTTTGATGTCTTTAATATCATTGAGAGGATAAATATAACCCGATTTTTTATTAATTGCAGAAGGCTTCCAAATAGAATCATAATAACTTGTATTTCTATTTGGTTTGTTGAAGTCCATTAAGTGACTGTTTATTAGGTCGTTGTCCAATAACCTCATTTCCATTTTATCATAATCAAAATCCGGATTGTTAAGGTCTATCGGCCAAAAAACAGCATAATCTTGATAATTGCGTTTCTCTACTATTACCTGACTCTCTCTTTCGGGCAGCGATTCTATATTCGGAGATGAAGGCAAGATGGATATAGTCCCGTCCTGATTTTTATGGCGTTTACCTATATAGAAAACAGAACCGCATTGTTCGCAATATAACAACTCAAGGATTTTATGACCGTTATCTTCATCGGCATCCTTAAGAGATGCATGAAGTTTCCCTACTGGGCGGTTTATTTTCCAGTTGCAATCGTCTATTGTCGCCCATAAACCGCCAACATGTTTAAAAAAGAAATGGAAACGAAAACGGGGAAGTGTAAAGCTATCATCATTCTTCTTTCCAAAGATGTCAAAAAGCCCTCTTGCTATGATTAATCCTTCTGAAGCTTTTTTCAGTTCAATCGGAGTAGCAGTCTCAAACAAATCTGTAAAATACTTCTTCAGAACATTCCCGTCATGACTGTGATTCAGAAGAGGGATAGCACGATTTTTACGATAGGAAGCACAATCAAATAAATCATCAAATCGCTTCGTCAATGCTAATTCATTTGACTTAAGCACATTCAGTAGAACATCTATTCCACGCTTAGAGTTTGTTGGATAGCCACAGAAATCTGCTAGCTTACGCCCAATCTCTTCGCACTTAAGGATCGTTTCATCTGTGAGTGCAGCATCAAAACAGTGAGGATTGTGCCTGAAGTAATCATACAAGTCTACAAAAGGAGCCAATGGCAGTTTGTCGTGATATGATTCTTTTATTTCGATACTTTCCCCTGGAATAATATTATCCTTTTTAAACTGACGTTGATGCCCAAAAAAATCATTTAAAAAATTAATGCTCAATTCACCTTCTACACCTTCAGTTTCAAGCGATGCTGATGATGACAATATTTTTAGCTGCTTGCTATCTGGTTTAAGCTCTAAACGTGAAATAAGAAGTTTTATTAAATATGAAATTTCTGTTCCAGAAGTGCCACGGTTGAGATGAAGCTCATCAATTACAAGATGGAAAATTCTTGTGGGATTATCTGGATTTTTTTCTCCTTTAAGCCATTCTTTTGTTTTATCAATCATGTTCTCTTCTGCCGTCCTCATTAGCATGATAGCCAGCATTGAATAGTTAGTAATGAGGATATCAGGAGGTGTTAACTGCATATCAAACCTTGTCCTCATTTCTGATGATGCAAATCCTTCATAACCATTTTGAGGGTCAACACTGCCATATAATCTTTGAAAGTTGTACTTTTTTGAGGCATCATCATTACCGGCCTGCCTCTCATCGTCGATCCATTTATCGATCTTGTCAGTTTGGCTTTCAAGCTCCTTCATGGCTTGGCGGAGCTTTCCAATAATCCGTTTATTATTTTCAGTGAGTTTGGTTTTTGAATTCGGATCTTTATAAAAAATCCCGGATGTTGGTGTTAGTTTATTATAACGGCCAAAGAAAATCCTATTCCCCCCCAATTTGTTTTCCATGAACTTTTGCACCTCATCACTATCTAATGCCTCACGAAGCCTTGTCATCTGGTCTTCAACAAGCGCATTCATTGGATAAATAATCATAGCACGTATAGCGGCCGGTCTATTTTTATTCTCATTAGGCCTTTGCATTGCATTGGAGTTAAGTTGGCCTTTCCCGTGGATATCAAAATCAATGATATCATTCATTCCTCGTCCTGTCTTTTGCCACCAATCTGGTCCTTCGTTTTTCTTTTTATAGTGGTTTGTTCCCCAATCTTCAACAGTTGCCTCTTTTATTATATCAGCAAAAAGTGGTAGCAGAAAAGATTCAGTCTTTCCGGAACCAGTTCCAGAAGTGATTACACAGTCTTGACCGGATAGCGACTTTTTAAGCATATCATATTGATGCTTGTAGATTGGGTAATCATCTTTTATTAAGCCCGATGTTATAAACTCTTTAAACAAATCAAGTGTCTTCTGGTCCATTTGAGGAAGATCGTCGCATGTCAATGATGAAATACGAACTTTTTCACCATTGTCACGAAGCTCATTCTGATATATTGGGAGAGGCTCAATCCATGGCTCACGATAGAGCACTTTATCTTGATTTAAGAGTTTTTCTCTCTCTGTCTCAAAACTTTCAGTGCCATCTATATTTTCTTTAAAACGGGTTCCAAATGCCGTTTGGAGATAAAGAATAAAATGATCTTTTATCTCATCAAATGATTTAATCGGATCTAATAAATACTTAGCCATATTTTAAAGATTATTATGTTGATTTAGTTTTCTTGCTATTAATGATGAATTAATATGAATGAATGGGCTGTCATACAATGAGTAATCTAAATATTGCCTTTTGCCATTAACGAAAACGACATCAGGTAATTTGCCACTGATAAGTGTCAATGCTCGGTCAAATATGACAGGAAGCCTAAACTTATAAGGAGTGATTATGTGATAATCTTCAACCTTAATAATTTGCTTGTGATTAATAAAAGCTCCAACGTAATTTGCCCAAAACTTCTCCAAAGGAAAAACCCTGTTCTTATACCAAAGTATTTGTTCTTCTGTATGTCCTGTTCCGGGCCAATAACAGACCATTTCACTGTCTTTATTTATTGTCGGTTTCATTGGGATCATATATTCTTTACAAATGTCAATAGAATCAAGGTTTGCATAATCAACCACTTGATAGGAACTGACATTATCATATAAAAATTGAGACTCTTTTTGCTTCACACTTTCTATATAATCCTCTAAATTTCCAAGTTTATCAAAAAGTGTTTTTGAATATACACAAAACTGGAGACCAATTTTTAAGGTGTTCGCAAATGTAGTTATGGCCTCTTCGGTATTAGCCCAAATGATAATTTCGTGAGGATATAACGGTGTTAGAGATTTATTGACATGAACACGGATATCATTATGGTTTCTGGCTAATTGTATTACCTTATTAACAAACTGTGGAGTCCTCGCTCCAGTAAGCATAAATTTATACCAACTTTCTGCACAAATGAAACTCTTTTGTTCTTTTCCATTAAGGCCTTGAGTAAAATGTGCCTCATATCTTGGAGGTAACATTATGAGAGTCGGTCTGTTAACTGCAATTTTATAAGGCTCATTACTTGCTATATCATTCTTGTCATAGAAATAATTGATATATCCCAATCTACAATAATTATTAAGCAATCTTTTTATTTTATAGTCATTGCCAGCATTATCGTCACTTATGATTTTATTACGATTTAGAACACAAAAAATATCTTTAATCTCTTCCTTTGTTATCAATCTGCTAGGATGAGAGGATAAAAAATAAAGAATGAAATCAGTTTCTTCGTATTTATCTAAACCTTTATTTGGTTCCTCCCCCCTTGATTCCATATTACTCTTCATGTCTCTAGGAATGCCGTTTGCCCTAAGATTTGGCAAAGTCAAACCTTGAAAGTCCCCTTCAGAATCATACTGTCCCCATTTATTGAAGCGCAGTTCTGCGAAAGCCTCATTTGTTATATCAATCAATCCTTTAAATGCAAATTTGAAATTAGATAATGATTGGCCGTCATTAAATAATCTGAAAGCTCTTTCCTTATCAAAATGATATGTAATAATTGGCATCTTCCAAAGGTTGTCTTCAGGGCAATACTCAAGTGGGTATACATGTTTAGCCAAATCATTTTCGTCATATGTAGTTGCCGTAACCTTAGAATTCACATCAACGCCCTTAATAGAAAAGTATGCTGGAAAGCCATTGTAGATATTATATGTGTTGTGGGGGCGATCAAAACTTAATTTCAAAGTATCAATTAATGATGCCGACTTTTTATCATCAATCGTCAATTTGATATCTGATGAAAATGAAGTTAATACTTTGGGGATAAGGTATAAGCTATATCCTGTATTATTGATATTCTCCTTTAATAAGGAAGATTGATTTTCTTGTAACCAAGAATCATATGAATTGTTATTATCTTTTTTAAGAAAATAGAAACGTGCTCCTTTAACCAATGAACATGCCGTAGAGAACTCCATTCCTTTTTGTTGAAGTAGGAAGAAATCAGTAGGAACAAAAACAGCTTTGTCGTTTGAATTTACAAGTAATTCGATTCTTTCTTTATTCCTTAGAGCATCAAACAAGAAGGGGCAATTCTTTAATATCGGATTCTGCCCATAACCATCAATTCCTATCCGCGTGTCAAAGCATTCCTTCTCATAATTCAATAAGAGATGCTCTCCTCGTTCAATTTGAGGAGCATATAATCTCAAATAAAAAGAGTAATTCCCTAGAGAATTCTGCATGGTAAGAAACATGTTATATACAGAGCCTGATTCTATCCGCTCTTTCCGCAGTCCCAATCTCCGTATTACCCATGTATCCCCATTCCATTTTGCGTATGCTCTCTTGAATTCATCAATGATCACGCTAGAATAGTTTTTTTTATAATTCTTCCATTGGTCATTGCTAAATCCCAAATCAGTATATCTGTTTGATAAGAAATGAAGGATTTGATCGTCAGTGAACTTGTATTCAATATTTGGCGCTAATCCTAAATTCCTGAATAAAACGGAAAACAACTGTCTTTTTGTCGGAGTTATCAAGCATTCAGATAAAAACGGTTTAACATAGTCATTTCTGTCAACAAGTTGTACAAATTTTGAGGTATATGGGAGTGAATTCTTTCGAGACCAATTGTTGAGAATTTCCCATATCTTTATTATGCCTTTAATTGATGTGAATATCGAAGAAAACTTATTTTTTGTTATGTCTTTTGGAATTATATTATTCTCCGATAAAAATCCATTTACTCTGTCATAAAAATTATTTGCATTCAACCCTTGAGATTCTTCAAAGGGCATTAGACATAACGCAATCAGAGGGAAGAACTGAGGCTCTCTATCTGTAGACTCGGCTATTTTTTTTTCAAATAATTGTTTAAAATAATCCAATGACGGAGCAAATGATTTGTCTTTTTCCTTAAAAATACGACAAAAATCTTGCCAGATGTACTCCAATTTTGCTTCATCACTATTAGTATAATTCGTTTTTCCTCCTTTCTCAAGAGCTAAAAAGACCCCATCAAACTTTTTAGACTCCAAAGCATATTGCATTAAAGAATCTTTATCAACAAAAAGAAAAACGCTATCATTTACATCATCAAAATAATAATGATAAAGCAAGTCGTTCCAATCAGTATATTTCATAATTTTATATAAGTTTAATAGAGATCAGATTTTTTCTAAATCCTCAATAATACCATTAAATGAAATGAAAATAGGAGAATAAAGAACCCAGTTTGCTGGTTTATACTTTTCAATTAGATTATCTACACTGACTTTAGGGGTAGATAGTTCTGTCATAAGTCGATATAACAGATACTCTCTTCCTTGTTGATAATCGGGATATTGTAAAGCTGTCATCCTTTCCGTTCCTGCTTTTTCTATCTCACCGGAAAGATTATAGTATTTATAGATCTGGTGATTCTTCTGATTGTATAAAAGTAGCTTTGAAGCTTTATTTGCTATATATGTTTGCTCTACAGCCCCTTTTCTTTTATTTAATCTAACATTGTAGATCATATTACTCAAGACCCACCGTAAATGCTCATCATTCTTGTAGCAACCAATAAGCAACGAATCGAAGGTTGGCTCTGCTGCAATATTATCATTATAAGTTGAATCCAATGAAGGCGAATGCTGTGTCGGATTTGCTGGTAGGTCTTCTGAATGCTTTAGTATCAAATTGATGATTTCGCTTTGATAGGAAACAGCATCGATGGAACTAAACATTTTACCAGCGATCTTATTCTGATAATTCTCGGCATTCTTTTTCTCTTTTTGATTATTGTAAATCTCATCAGGAATGACTAGATAGGAACGAGTTATATTTTTAGCGATTCTCTTTAAATGAAGACTGTTCCATTGCTGGTTGTTCATTCGATCATTGCGTATTGAGCTAGAAGAAAATAGCAACCATCCTTCACCATTTTGAAATTCAATATAAAACGGAGCATAAAATTGTTGAGTATCATACCCAATATAGCCCTTTCTGTATTCCATAGAGCAGAATGCAATGGTGCCTCTCGCTTGCAAAGTTTGGAGTTGCATTGACAAACTGTTCTTACTGATTTGCCCATTAATTGATTTTAGCTGATTATCGTTCATAACGGATAATTATATGCGTGGAGGAAACTTTAATATACTTGTATCTTCGTTAGAATTCTCTATTGAAGCTACGTCATCAAGCCACTCTCTGAGGAATCTTTCTGTTTGTGGATCTTCTCCACCAACCTTCCTGAAAGTGACTTTATTTGGAATATCAACCCTCGTTGTCGTTTTAACGCTAAGCTGATCCTTCAAATTTAATCCAGCAGCGAATCTTCGAATATCTGAAACAAAATCCAGAACGATGACTTTCTCCTTGTCATCTGATATTCTGAGACCTCTACCTAGTTGTTGAATGAATATTCTGCGGGAATGAGTTACTCTTTGGAAAACAATAATATTCACATCAGGAACATCAATTCCCTCATTAAATACATCTACAGTACAAATGACATTAACCAAGCCCTCAGAGAAATCACACATAAGCCGATTTCTTTCATAGAAAGACTGCTCTTCTGGAGCATCTTTTGAACTAGAGAAGATTGCTGCTGCATTACAAAAACCAAGGGCATTTATTCTATCTCGCATTTTAATTGCATGGTCAATTGTCCCACAAAATACGATAGCACGAGGATTATTTTGCTCAGACCATGCTTTTTGTAGTTCTGTTACGACGGCATCATCCCATTGATTAATAAATAAAGTTCTATTAATCTGCTTCGGAGAGAACAGGTGTCCATCAAAACTTTTTAAGGATTCCCAATTGATGTTGTCAGTGTACATTCTATAATCAACATTCGTTAGGAATCCATGTCGCATGCCAAAAACCATGTCTATTGAAATTCTTGGCTGTCCAAATAATTCAGTTATATCATTATCATCCGGTCTCCATGGGGTAGCCGTCAGTCCCAAAAGGAATGGCCCACCTGGTTTCCCAGCGCCATAATGCTCTATCACTTTTCGGTAAGTGGGGGAACCAGCATGGTGACATTCATCAATAATAATGAAATCGAAATCAAATGAGATATTCTTTAGCAAAGCCTCATAGACAGTATTAATGCACGCAAATACAAAATCATATCCCTTGTGTAAATCTGGGTGTTCATATCCGTTCCATACGACGGTTGACTGTTCTGACGTCAGGAATGGCCAAAATGACTTTTCTAACTGATAAACAAGAGAATTACTGTGTGCTAATACTAATACATTTACATGTTTTAAAGCATAAATTCGTCTCAATGCTTCAGCTGCAACGAATGTTTTCCCCAAACCTGTTGCTAAAACAATAAGTGCACGATTATCAGAGTTGCTAAAAAAAGGTTGAACAATATTAGTAATCGCATTTTCTTGATACTCTCTTGGCTTTTTTGTATTAGTGACTTGATCTGAAGAAAGCCTTGCCGCTTTTTGAAGAATTGTTCTCTCATCCCATAACTGCAAAGGGATATTTTGAGATTGCAGAATTTGTTGTTGTTTAATAAGATCCGAATCAAAGCCATGAGATGCGGCAATAACAGGAATCGCAGCATGATAATCTTTTAATGCTTTTAGGGTGTAATTAAGCACATCAACACCCACTGCTTTTTTCCATTGTTTTGCTTGGATGAGCCATCTTTTATTAAACTTTGTTGCAATAACATCTGCGCCATGATCACCTGATCCACCAACCAGACGGACGTTATGATAACCATCGCAGATCAAAAGCCTAGAAAGCATTCTTTCAAATGCTTGCCAGCTGAAATTCGCAACTCCGATTTTCTCAACAAAGTTCATACCACATCATTTCCTCTATTGTCATATAAAAAATTTAAGGATGCATCAACAAGTTTAAGATCAATCTGAGATTTCAGTTTATTCGACATGAAATATATGACTGATTCTAATGCATTCTTGTATTTCCGAAGAGTTTGGGCCATAGTCTCTTTTAATATTTCGGGAGAAAGACCCTCAAAGATTTTACCAAACTCAGTTTTCCAGTAATTCCCATTGAAAAACAGTTCCGGAGATTCCTCTAAAATAGTCAGTAAAAAGTCATTCGGAACATATCGGAGAAATGCACCCGTCTCTTTTAATTTCGGAACACTTTCAAGATTGATTTTATTATTTAAGATCTCATTAATGAAGAATCTTTGTTGCTCCTCTGACATTTCACTGAAGAAACGATCAGATTGTTTTTCATTAACATTAGTTGATAAAGTGTCCTTTATTGAAATCAATAAGTTGTTACATTTTTCTTCAATCTTCCCTAAACTTATTTCTACTTTGCTAAACCAATACTTTCTAATAATTTGCCATGCAATATTTGATACAGTATGGCCATTATTGCTCGAGAGCACACGATGTAAGTCATAAATATAATATGCTGCCTCAAAAGCTACTATCTCTATTGGCGACATGTCACATGACCCTATGAGTGGATGTGATTTATCTATTACTACTGTAACTTTGCCTGTGCTTTTAAATACTATCATCGGGAAACGTTCATCTGAAATAGGAGAGATGAGTTGCTCCTCAGAATAATAGGTGTTTAGATCAAATGCAGTTGAATCATCCCCGTTACTGAGAATTATAGACAAATTATCAATTGACAATTCATCATCTTTAACCGAGTGGGCCAATATTTCAGTCTCAGTAAGTGGATTCTTTGATCCCTTCTCCTTATTGCATTTTTTACAAACTGTGGCACTTGCTTCATTCTTTGTTCCACAAACGTCACAAATCCAAGGCGTTTCTATCTTAGGAACTTGAGAAAACTCACAATGAGGACATACCGTTGCCGAAAGAGGAATTTCTTTTCCACATTCTGGATTGAGGCAATGTTTGCTTTTAAAAAGATGACCGCAAACACTACAACTTTCAGATTCAGCAAGGTTTTGTGCCCCACATTCGGGACAATCTATCATAGGCTCTGCCGGAGGAACGGATGCTTCTTCTACTAACTTCCACCACTCAGCATCATCAAAATAGCCGGGAACTCTGTCCAAGAATTTCTGGTAGTAATCTTTTTCCACATCTCTAGATATGCGCTTGGGCCCTCGTTCTGTTTTGTCCCAATAACCCATATACATATCTGTGGTTCCGGCGGTGCGAACCTTTCTGTATCCTTGATATAACTTAAATATATAGGAATTATTTTGGTCGGCGCCTTCTTGTCTTGGTTGAAGTGAGCTGTTGCCTCGTAAAAAAGCCATGGCGTTAAGCCATTCCTCACTACTTCTTTGAAAATCTTGTTTCAAGAAATCTACAGGAACAAAATCGAGATGGATCTCTCCAATAATACGCCCATAAGGCCCATCAATGGGATAGTCTGTAATAACATTTTGAAATTCATCAACATATTCAAAAAAGGCTCTTTTCTCGCCAATCTTAATAGCCCGACCATTTCTAATAAGATCAATACCAAAATTATTAGGATGGTCAAAACGTTGAATTCCTACCCATCCATAAACACGCTCTTCCACTGAACGAATTTCAGTACATCCGCACAAAGGACATACGGTTTCATTATCAGGAATTAACGAACGGCATTTTGCACATCTTCTATGCGTCGAAATAACTGAATCTATATCATAACGCGCTGGGATCTTTCCAAAGCGTTTATTTTGTACATAACGATTACTACCCCAAACACAATGCTCGAAAGCTTCGCATGCCTCATTATTGATAAATATTTGAACATTCCCGTCTCTCAAAATGGAAGCATACCGTCTACCAATTTCTTGCCGAATCTTCTTTATGCCATAGTTGACAAGCTTATATATGAAACCGTGATTAGCATGACCATCAGGCCACCATCTACTAATTTCTATTTTAGTGCCTGATTCAAAACTTACAGGTTTATCTGTTTGTTCAGCTTGAATTTGATAACTTTTAGTAGTATTGATTTCCTCTAAATCAATAGTCGTTTTTGTACAATAATCGTCTTCCTTACGAGCTGTTGTAAACTTTGTTACAATACCTAATTTGCCTGTTGATATGTTAAATCCCATGCCGAACAAACCTAAGGTATCAATTGAGTTATTTCCAGAATAACCGGCCTTGATAGCTTTTTCAGCTTGCTCGGTAGTCATACCTGGACCATTATCCCTGATACGAACAACTCCAATATTCTTATCCAGATCACTTTTCTTGGGTAATTCAATCCAAATGGATGGATGCTCAATTTTAATACCCATTAATTTGCTGTTAGTAAAAGAGTCTATAGAATTGTCTATCAACTCGCATAGTGCATCTAACGGCATTATAGGGGTTTGGGTCAATGCGATTAAGACCCTTGGATCCGGAGTAAAATCAAATGTAAAATTCTTCATATCTTGTTATTTTGTTATTAAGCATTTAATAAATTGGACTCCCAAGGCATATGCAAGCAATGGGGGTATGGCATCACCAATTTGTTCATACTTATCCTCTTCCTTGCTACCATGAAATTGAACATAAGGCCCTTCAAAATAATACCAGTCTGGAAAACTTTGCAATCGTGCAGCCTCACGTGGAGTGATGGCACGATTTATAAATGGGTGCAGCATCTCGTCCAAACAATGAGAGGTTATTGTATAGCTTGGTTGGTCCTCAATCAGTCTCCTGTTGCGGCTTCCATATATGATGTTTGGGAATAACTCACGAACGTTAGCAAGTGAACCTTCTTTCTCCAATTTCTCATAAATTGCCCTCATGCTGCTTCTAGGCGGAATGAGTTTCAATAATTCCATTTTCTTTTTCACATGTCCAGGTCCTTTATGGATCGTCATACTAGTGTTGCTATCAAAAGAATCCTTAAGGAATTCAGGTGTCATGGAATTCATGTTGGGAAGGGTCAATCCTCGCATCAATTTCACGAACCATTCTTGGTTTTTGCTTGTGAATGTTCTGGGGAAAGAATATGTTTTTTCTTCTTCACCAGATTCAACCCTTGGCAAATCAAAAATAGCATCGCTAACGGTAACATTTGGATGCAGTCTATTCTGTCCAAATGTCGGCGCTGGATATTCAAACAAATTAACCTTTGCTATATCTTTCCTCAATGAAACAAGAAAAAGACGCTCTCTCATCTGTGGAACACCAAAATCGCTTGCTGTAAGAAGTACAGTGTTCGGATCTCTTGACATTAGTTTGTATTGGCCACCTCGTTCAAATGTATCACAGATGTATTTGAATATAGCGCCCTTTACACCTTCCTTACTTTTTTTAGAGAAGAGACCTTTGACATTCTCAAAAAGAATAGTTTTTGATTTTACTGCCCTAGCAATACGAGATATGTTACTGAAAAGTTCATCTCTATCATCACCAATAGTTCGCGTACCTGCTAAGCTGAAACTCTCACAAGGGGCACCACCAGAAACGATGTCAATGGTTTCATTTTTGCAATCAATTCCAAATCTCCTACTCAACAGTTCTTTTACTAACTGGTTGCTTACAAGATTGATATCTCCATGAATCAAGATGCTTCTATCTGATTCTAAGCAAAAGTGTTCAAGATAATCTTTGTTCCTTTTGCTTTTTGAAGGAATGTATTTAGATAATTCAAAAATCTCAGTATTGTGATTGTGGGAATATGTTTTAGCTGTTGTGCCAGTCCATTCAACAGCGATTAGTGGTAGAATGCCAGCCCATTTAAAGCCAGTAGCAAGACCACCAGGACCAGAGAACAAGTCTATACTGGTAAGATGGTACCCCAATCGATCCATTTTTTCTTTTAAAAGTGAATTCATACTGTTGTTACTGTAATTGTGCTGAATCCGTCA
>Ga0247609_10002379_pt1 | contig 20063 bp, 15 predicted proteins | sample 172DNAGHGlowgp2_FD_193487 | JGI IMG/M metagenome (GOLD analysis project Ga0247609, IMG submission 193487) | Sheep rumen microbial communities from Palmerston North, Manawatu-Wanganui, New Zealand - 1728 DNA GHGlow gp2 | ecosystem: Host-associated > Mammals > Digestive system > Stomach > Rumen ...
TGGCAGAAATTCGGCCTTGTCCGTCTGGGCACTGGTTGTCAACACAGAAAATGGCGCGTTCGAGCACAAACGACAGCGACTGGCCATAGACATCGTTGAAACGTCCAAACTGGCGAATGTAGGGTTCCTTCAGGATGGAGCAACTGACAATGACGTACACACCACGCTGACCTAAAAGCTGATTGATGGATTCGTAGAAACGACGTTTTACGTCAAGGTCAAACAAAACCTCAAAACCATTCTGACACTTGCGGATATCGCGTGAATGGAGGATTATCTGACGATTGTCCCAAAACTCTTGCTTCAAGGCACGCACCTGCCCTTCAAGCTGGGGCACAAGGTCATCACGCACAAGGATGCCGCAAAGTGTGAAGATAGGGAAAGTGCGACTGAATGCTTCCAAGTTCTGGTCACCACATTCATCGATATAGAGGTGATAATTGATTATCTTCTCTGAATCCATCTGTCTAAAGTTCTTACAATATAACAAGGACGGCACTGCTCGTTCTTGAATCCTTCAGGAAGCAAAGGTACAACTTTTCTGAGAAATAACCAAATAATAGCGTGAAAAGTCAAACTTTCAGGCTATGAACATACTTATACATCCAACAATGACAGTTATGACAGATGACAGTTTTTTGAATTGGAGAAGAAAAGAGTATTAGTAATATATATATTATAATATATATAATACTAATTCATAAGTACACCGATTTTCAATAACTGTCATTTGTCATCTGTCATCCCTGAATCGCAAAAAAAGCCCACCCTGCCCGCTATCGACGAAACGTAATCTTCGAGGGCCGAAAAATACGGATTCGGGGCCACGATGTTACGGTTCGTTGAAATTGGGCGATTTTGTGCTGAAAACTGCCCCAATGTTGCGATTTGATGAGAGCAAAATGATGCTTGCATCAATTCTGCCGAATTTGAGCAACTTCGATGGCAAAAAGCCATCAAATCAATGCCCGAAATTTGGAAGCGCACAAAAAATGTTATACCTTTGCATTGTCAATCAGAAGACAGGCGCGCACTCAAAATGAGAGACACAAGCGGGACACGGCCACCCGATGCAGCTGGCCGCAAGAGAGTCTAATACCATCAAAGACACGATTAAGCGAGAGCAGACCAAGCTCGCTTGAAGTCTGCCGAGCGTGAGTGTTTTCGTTGGTTAAAACAAAAACACAAGAGACTATGGCAAAGATTTTGTATGAAGTAAAACCCAACAACAACCGCAAGAGCGACTTCTACGGCAAGTGGTACGCACGCGTGAAGACACTGGAGACGCTCAACACCAGGGGCATGGCAAACCACATCGCAGAGCACGGATCGGTATTCACCTCAGACGTGGTGTTCGGAGTGCTGGAGAAGTTCCGAAGCTGTCTCATCGAGCAGCTGCTCAACTCGAAGAAGGTGAAGATTGACGGACTGGGCACGTTCTACACCACCTGCGAGAACCAGAAGGGCGGTGCCGACTCGAAAGAGGAATTCAGCGTGCTGGAGAACATCAAGGCGCTGCACATCAGGTTCCTTCCCGAACAGGAGCAGGAGATGAACATCTCAAGCCGACAGTTCATCAAGCGGGCAAAGTTCATCAGCATCGACCAGCTGAAGCCCGACCCCGAAGAGGAGTCCGAGGAGCCTGTGGAGCCCTAAATTAAATTAAACATTAAACATTAAGCATTAAACATCTAACACCATGAAAAAAGAAACCTGGAAGACCATTCTGCAGGTCATCGTCAGCATCCTTACGGCGGCTCTGACCGCGCTGGGAACGGTATCGTGCACTATGTAATGTCAGTCCGCAATCTCCATCGACGAGGTTGCGGATTTTTCTTTTGCACAAATACCTAAAAATATGCGTACAAAAGTAACAATAAATGCGGCAAAATTGCTAACTTTGCACAAAGTTTAACAAAAGTTGTTCGAGCTATGAAGAAAGTGTTGTTGTTTTTCTCGCTGATGCTTGCCCTGGCGGCACAGGCTGATGTCATAGGAGAATACAGCTTTGTGGGAACATTGGGTGACAAGATTCCCGTCAGGTTGAAGTTTGCCGTGAATGGCGAAGAGATTGCCGTGGGTGAGATCTATTACCCCAAGGCGAAGAAACCAGCACCCATACTGGTTGTCGGTGCCCCGACGAGTGACGACGGCTGGTACTGTCTGAAAGAGTACCAAAGCGACGGCACGATAACAGGTACGATGCTGTTCCGTATTGTGGAGGGGGACGGCGAGGCCCCTTACATCGCAGAAGGCACCTGGACGAATCCGAGGACGGAGAAGTCGTTGCCCATGAAGAACTTCACGACGAACGACGATGCCCTCACCGGACGTATTGTTGTGACAGACTATCTTGACTACGAGGACCCGCAGAACATCGGACGTGAGTATGCTTACTCCGTCTGGAATCCCCGTTACAAATGCATGATGGGAGGCACCGTGAAGTTCCGCGGAGCAGGCAAGTACAAGCTGCATTTCGAGGTTAGCAATGTGCCTGGCAGCATCGCTGAGGGCAAGAGTGACCCGGAACGTCCGGCGGTACTGGGTGAAGCCACCCACGACTATTTCTACTATGAGAACGTCAACGAGTGCGGCTATGGCTTTAGTGCACACTTCTTCAAGAAGTTCGTGGTGTTGAAGTCCACTACGACGCATGAGACATTCGGCTGCTTCGGCATGGGTGTCGCTTTCGACGGGGTGTATTTAAAGGTTAAGTGAACACAGTAGGGTCCGGTGCCTCCCGTAGATTGTAGCCTTGGTCATTCCTTGTTCGCGTCCGCGTTATCGTTTCCGTTGCAGTTGCAATGACAATAGCTGCTGCCGTCGAAGCAGTGGGTGCAGACTTTGCACTTGGGCATGCCGATGCTCTCAATGAGGTCTTCCAGTTTGGCAAACTTCAGGCTGGTGAGACCCAGCCGACGGCCAATTTCTGCCACCATACGCTTGTACTCTGGAGAGTCGGTGGTGGCATACTTCCTGAGAACCTCGGGCGTGTCCTTTTCCTCGAAGTCGCGGATGATGCGGCGTGTAATCAGCTCGTAGTCGCTCTTGGACGAGGTGAAGCCGATGAACGGACAGCCATAGACGAGTGGGGGACAGGATATGCGGACGTGTACTTGTTTGGCGCCGCAGTCGAAGAAGGTGCGGACATTGTCGCGCAACTGGGTGCCACGCACGATGCTGTCGTCGCAGAACACGATGCGCTGGTCCTTGAGAATGGCAGGGTTGGGCACGAGCTTCATCTTGGCAACGAGTTCGCGGCGTGTCTGACTGCCAGGGGTGAACGAGCGGGGCCAGGTGGGTGTGTACTTCACGACGGCACGCTTGTAGGGAATACGGTGGCCTTCGGAGTAGCCGAGTGCCATACCGACGCCGGAGTCGGGAATGCCGCAGACGATGTCTGCCTCGACGTCGTCGTCCTTTCCGAGCATTTCACCGTTCTTCTCACGGACGGCCTCGACGTTGATGCCCTCGTAGTTGCTGGACGGGAAACCGTAATAGACCCAGAGGAAGGAGCAGACTTGCTGCTGCTTGAAGGGCTCCTGCAGGACTTCGATGCCCTTGGTGGTGAGGCGTACTATCTCGCCGGGACCTACATCGCGTACGGTCTCATAGTCAAGGTTGGGGAAGGCGGTCGTCTCGCTGCTGGCAGCATATGCCACGGCTTCTTCCTGTTCGCCGTTGTCAGAGAAGAGGTTGGGGGCTTCCATCTTCTTGCCGATGACGATGGGTGTGCGTCCCAGTACGTCGCGGGCACAGATGATGCCGTTCTCGGTAAGAATGAGCATGGAGCAGGAGCCGTCAATCTTCTCATAGACGAGGTTGATGCCTTCGACGAAGGTCTTGCCCATGTTGATAAGTAGTGCTACAAGTTCTGTCTGGTTGATTTTGTTGGCTGAGAGTTCGCTGAAGTGCATGCGCTGGGCAAGGAGTTCTTCGGCTATCTGGGGCAGGTTGTTGATTTTGGCGACGGTGACAACTGCGTAACGTCCGAGGTGGGAGTTGACGATGATGGGCTGCGGGTCGGTGTCACTAATGACGCCAATGCCCTGACGGCCCGTGAACTTGTCGAGCTCGTCCTCGAAGCGCGACCGGAAGTAGTTGCGTTCCAGGCTGTGGATAGAGCGGTTGAAACCTTTCTCCTCGTCGAACGTTACCATACCTGCACGCTTGGTGCCCAGATGTGAGTTGTAGTCTGTGCCGTAAAACAAGTCGTTTACGCACTCTTTGGTTGCGATAGTGCCGAAAAAGCCACCCATAGTTTATGTGTTCTTGAAAATTTGGTGCAAAGGTACAAAATAATTCATAATTCATAATTCATAATTCAAAAATTTTTTTTATCTTTGTGCCGATAATTGATATAGATATATGCGAGTTGTAGTTTCCATATTGTTGTTTCTGGTGTCCGTCGGCCTGTCTGCCCAGAGTGAACTGACGGTTCTGTCCGGTCGTGTCTTCAGCCGGCAGGACGGTCGTGCGCTGGCTCATGTCAGCGTGTCGGCTCCTGAGGGGAATGCCAGTACGGTGACCAACGATGACGGCGAGTTTCTCCTGAAAGTGGCAAAGCGTCCTGCCTTCATCCTGTTCTCGCATTTGGGCTATCACAGCCAGCGCGTCCCCGTGAGCGACGAAACGGAGAACATGAAGGTACGCATGGTTCCGAGTGCCATCGTGATTGAGGATGTGGTTGTGTCGGCCAATGACCCGCTGGACGTGGTACGGTCGGCCATCCGCAAGATTCCTGACAACTATCCGATGGCTCCCACACGCATGCATTGCTTCTATCGTGAGACGGCTCAGAAGGGCAGCCGGTTCATAGCCGTGAGCGAGGCTGTGACCGACATGTACAAGACGGCCTACAACCGTGACCTCTACGGTGACGCCGTGGCCATTGTCAAGGGACGCCGGCTGATGAGCACGAAGTCGAGCGACACCCTGGGTGTGAAGGTCATGGGAGGCCCTGTCATCCCCATCATGCTGGATGCTGTGAAGAACAGCGAGCTGCTGCTCAACGAGGAAGAGCTGGGACTGTACAACCTGAAAAAGGAAATGCCGGAAAGGATAGGCGAGCGTCCGCAATATGTGGTGAGCTTCTCGCCGAAGTATCAGCTCTCGCGCCCCCTGTTCTACGGAAGGCTCTATATTGACCAGGAGACGCTGGCATTCACCCGTGTTGAACTGGAGCTCGACATGCGTAACAGGACGCAGGCAACTGAATACATGCTGGTACGTAAGCCCATGGGGCTGCGCTTCAATCCACGCGAACTGAAAACCATCGTCAACTATGAGACGACGAATGGCGTAACTCACATCAGCTATGTGCGAAACGTGATGCGATTCAAGTGTGACTGGAAGCGGCGGCTGTTTGCTTCCACCTATACGGTAACCAGCGAGATGGTGGTCACTGAGCAGGTGGCGCAGACGGACGTGCATCCCATCAAGGGACGCGACTCGTTCGGCAGGCGTGACTATTTCTACGACGAGGTGAACTTCTTTGACGAGCCTGATTTCTGGGGAGCCTACAACATTATTGAACCCACGGAAAGTCTGGAGCATGCCATTGACAAACTTAAGAAAAAGGCCCGCCAATAAGTAAAAAACGTCGTTTTTTTTGGCTATTTATATAAAAAGGTGTAACTTTGCGGCTCAAATTAGCTTCAAAGTGAAATAAGTATGAAACATCAATTACGTAGTGCAGTATGCACGGAAGGACGGAGAATGGCTGGTGCCAGAGCCCTCTGGGTCGCCAATGGAATGAAGCGTGAACAATTTGGGAAACCCATTATTGCTGTTGTCAATTCGTTTACACAGTTTGTTCCTGGTCACACTCATCTTCATGAGGCAGGACAGATTGTGAAACGCGAGATAGAACGTCTCGGATGCTATGCCGCCGAGTTCAATACGATTGCTATTGACGACGGAATCGCCATGGGACACGACGGTATGCTCTATTCGCTGCCCAGCCGTGATATTATTGCCGATTCTGTAGAATACATGGTCAACGGTCACAAGGCCGATGCCATGATTTGCATTTCCAACTGTGACAAGATAACCCCGGGCATGCTGATGGCTGCCATGCGACTCAATATTCCTGCCGTCTTCGTTAGCGGCGGACCCATGGAGGCGGGCAGCTACAAGGGGGAGAACCTTGACCTGGTCATCGCGATGATCAAGGGAGGCGACCCCACCGTCAGCGATGCTGACCTGCAGGAGATAGAGAACCGGGCCTGTCCGGGCTGCGGCTGCTGCTCTGGTATGTTCACCGCCAACTCGATGAACAACCTGACGGAGGCCATCGGACTCTCGTTGCCTGGCAACGGTACCATACTGGCTACCCACAAGAACCGTGTACGACTGATGCAGCAGGCTGCACGCCAGATTGTCAAGAATGCCTTTGCCTACTATGAGGATGGGGACGAGAGCGTGCTGCCACGCAGCATTGCTACACGTACTGCCTTCCTCAATGCCATGACGATGGACATTGCGATGGGTGCTTCTACCAACACCGTGCTCCACCTGCTGGCTGTTGCGCAAGAGGCAGGAGTTGACTTCACAATGGCCGATATTGATGCCCTTTCACGCAAGACGCCGTTCCTCTGCAAACTCGCTCCCAACAGCCAGAAGTACAGCGTACAGGAGTTCGGACGCGCTGGTGGCGTGATGAGCCTGCTGGCAGAACTGGACAAGGGCGGACTCATCGACACCCGTGTGAAGCGTGTGAACGGCCATACGCTGGCCGACGACATCCAGCGCTATGCCATTGACATTGACTCGTCTTCAACGGACGACGGCCAGACAGACTTAACCCCGGCGCAGATTTACAAGAGTGCGCCCTGTGGCAAGTTCTGCAACCAGCTGGGTGCTCAGGAGACCTATTACGACACTTTCGACACGGACCGTGAGAATGGCTGTGTGCGCGACATAGAGCATGCTTACACGAAGGACGGCGGAATGGCCATTTTGTTTGGTAACATAGCCCAGGACGGCTGCGTCGTCAAGACAGCCGGTGTGGATGAGTCGCTGTGGCACTTCGAAGGACCTGCCGTGGTGTTCGACTCCCAGGAGGATGCCTGCGAGGGAATACTCGGCGGCAAGGTGAAGAGCGGCGACTGTGTGGTCATCACCCACGAGGGACCGAAGGGAGGACCTGGCATGCAGGAGATGCTGTATCCCACCAGCTATATCAAGAGCATGCACCTGGGCAAGGAGTGTGCGCTGATAACCGACGGACGCTTCTCAGGCGGTACTTCTGGTCTGAGCATCGGACATATCTCGCCTGAGGCAGCCAATGGAGGCAATATCGGCAAGATCAAGGATGGTGACATCATCGTGATAGACATTCCCAACCGCAGCATCAACGTGAAGCTCTCCGATGCGGAACTGGAAGCCCGTCCACAGCAACCCCTGAAGCGTAACCGTCAGGTGTCGAAGGCCTTGCGTGCCTATGCCCAGAGTGTTTCTTCTGCTGATAAGGGAGGAGTAAGAATTCTTTCTGACCCCCTAAGTTAGGGGGCAGGGGGTCTGAACAGGCGCAGACCTCAATAATATATATAAATACTGGGTTTGATATACGCTTGTTCAGACCCCCAACCCCCTAACTTAGGGGGCTCTAAATTGGAAATGAGAGACAGAATAACTGGTTCGAAGGCGCTGATGAGGGCGTTGCAGGCCGAGGGCGTGAAGACCATCTTCGGCTATCCCGGTGGCAGCATTATGCCCGTCTATGATTCGCTGTTCGACTATACACGAGGGGAGAAAAAGTGTTTTGACCATATACTGGTGCGCCACGAACAGGGGGCCGTCCATGCTGCCGAAGGCTACGCTCGTGTCAGCGGTGAGGTAGGTGTGGCACTGGTTACCAGCGGTCCTGGTGTCACCAATACGCTGACGGGCATTGCCGACGCCATGCTCGACTCAACACCTATCGTTGTCATTGCCGGACAGGTGCCCATCACAGCCCTTGGTACTGATGCCTTTCAGGAAGTCGATCTCGTAGGTGTCTCACAGCCCATCTCGAAATGGTCGTACCAGATACGCCGTGCTGAGGATGTGGCATGGGCTGTCAGCCGTGCCTTCTATATTGCACGCAGCGGTCGTCCAGGCCCTGTGGTGCTTGACTTTACGAAGAACGCGCAGGTAGAGGAGTTTGACTGGGAACCCAAGAAGGTGGACTTCATCCGCTCGTACGTGCCTTATCCGAAGCTTGACCAGCAGGCTGTCCAACAGGCTGCCGAACTCATCAACAATGCCAAGAAACCGTTGGCGCTGGTGGGGCAGGGGGTTGAACTGGGTAATGCCCAGGAGGAACTGAAGGCTTTTCTCGAGAAGGCCGACATCCCTGCCGGACGTACCATGTTAGGACTGAGTGCACTTCCCTCGAACCACCCGCTGAACGTGGGTATGCTGGGTATGCACGGCAACTATGCCGTGAACCTGAAAGAACAGGAGTGCGACGTGCTCATCGCCATCGGCATGCGTTTCAGCGACCGTGTGACTGGAAACACCAAGACGTATGCCAAACAGGCCAAGATTATTCACCTCGACATTGACCGTAGCGAGATAGACAAGAACGTCAAGACCGATGTTGCCGTAGTGGCCGACTGCAAGGAGTCGCTGCCTGCCATCACGGCCTTGCTCGAGAAAAACAGTCACCTGGAGTGGCGTGCGTCGTTCAAGGAACTTGACGAGAAGGAACGCGTGAAGGTCATTGAACCTGCCATTCATCCTACGGAGGGACCCGTGCTGATGGGTGAGGTGGTGAATGCGGTGGCAGAACAAGCCCCTGACGATGCTGTCCTTGTGACGGATGTAGGTCAGAACCAGCTCTTTGCCACGCGTTACTTCAAGTATCACCACAAGCGCAGCATCTGCACCAGCGGTGGACTGGGAACGATGGGGTACGGTATGCCTGCTGCCATCGGTGCCACGTTCGCTGCTCCACAGCGTACCGTCTGCTGCTTCATGGGTGACGGTGGCTTCCAGATGTGCATAGAGGAACTGGGCACCATTATGGAGCAGAAGGCACCCGTGAAGATGATACTGATGAACAACCACTACTTGGGCAACGTGCGCCAGTGGCAGGACATGTTCTGGATGAAGCGTAAGTCGTTTACAAAGATGATGAACCCCTGCTACGAACTGATTGCACAGGCCTATGGCATTCCCTATGTTGCCGTTACCGACCGCAAGGACCTGAAGGCCGCTGTCCGAAAGATGCTGGCTACTGACGGTCCCTTCCTGCTGGAGTGTGCCATTAAGGAGGACGACAACGTGCTGCCCATGACACCTCCGGGAATGAACGTTAACCAAATGATGTTGGAAATTTAGACTATTATAGTTTACGGTTTACAGTTTACGGTTTACAGTTTACAAAAAATATGAAAGAAACAAAGAAACTATATACCCTGTTGGTCTATTCAGAAAACGTAGCCGGTATTCTGAATCAGATAACGGCAGTCTTCACGCGCCGTCAGGTGAACATTGAGAGTCTGAACGTGTCTGCCTCCAGCATCGAGGGGGTTCACAAATACACCATCACCGCATGGAGCGACGAGGACCAGATCATCAAGATTACCAAGCAGATAGAGAAGAAGATAGACGTGGTGAAGGCCAACTACTTCACTGACGACCAGCTGTTTATCCGTGAAACGGGACTCTACAAGCTCTCTACGGAGAAGGTAATGGAGAACCCGGAGATTTCACGTACTGTCCGCCGTCACGGTGCCAGTATTATCGAGGTGAACCCCACTTATGTCATTGTGATGATGTACGGCGTGACGGAGCAGATTATTTCCCTCTACCGTGAACTGGACGCGTTCGGATGCGTGCTCCAATATACGCGTAGCGGACGTATTGCCGTCACTCGAGGGATGCAGGAACAAGTCAGTCAATTCTTAGAGCAGCGCGAGCAGAATGGATAAAGTAGGCAGTTATGAATTTATGGCCGAGCCGTTCCACTGTGACTTCAGCGGACGGCTGTTTATGGGCCACATGGGCAACCACATGCTGAACGCAGCCGATTTTCATTCGTCGGCTCGTGGCTTCGGCATGAAGTACCTGATGAGCATCAACCGTTCGTGGGTGCTCTCACGCCTGGCTATCGAGATGACCGAGATGCCGCAGCAGTACACCAAGTTCCGCGTTGAGACCTGGGTGGAGAGTGCTATGCGTTATTTCACCAGCCGTAACTTTGCCGTCGTTGGTGCGGACGGACATGCCTATGGCTACGGCCGTAGTATCTGGGCGATGATTGACACGGAGACACGCCAGCCGACTGACATCTACGCCATTGACAACGGAGCCATCGAGAACTGGATTGTGAAGGACAAGGAGTGTCCCATTGACAAGGGCGGCCGTGTGAAGATGACGGACGATGCAGAACTTGTCCGCACCATTGATACCTATTATAATGATGTGGATATCAATGGCCATATCAATAGCGTGAAATACATTGAGCACGTGCTTGACCTGTGGCCGCTGGACTGGTACAGGGAGCACCACGTCAAGCGCTTCGAGATTGCCTATGTGGCAGAGGCACATGCCGGCGACCAACTCTCGTTCTACCGCGAAAAAAGTCCCCTCCTTCAGGATGGGGAAGGAGGGGAACAGGAGTTCTGCATCCGCATTGTCCGTACTGACGGAACAGAATGTTGCCGCAGCAAGGTAACGTTTGTTATCTGACAATCACCTTCTTTCCTTTGTGGATATAGATACCTGCCTTTGTCGGGCGGCTGTTCAGCCGTTGTCCGCTTAAGGTGTAATATGTCTCGTCATTGCTTATCCTGTCTGTTTCTGGCAGGATGATGGCTGTGGCATTGGCGTCGAAGGTGAATTCGTGGGAGTCCAGCCATGTAAAGCCCGTTGCTTGTGCCGTTGTACAATATCCCCAAACTATTCTGTATTCACTGCCATCTTCAAGTCCATCGTATGTAATTGATAATTCTTTGGTTTCATCTGGTTCAATGATGATTGCTGGTATTTCTTTATAAGAGATGCAACTCCATTCACTATTAGACCGTATATATATCCATGTACCAATTTCCCGGTAATTGGTAACGTCACCTGTATTCTTTATTTTAAATGTCATTGATACCTCATCATTGCCAAAGATGCAGTCTTTTTCTTCTAAGAGAGTTAGTGATACTTCACCAGTTGGAGGATCAGAAATCTCCACTGACGATTCTCCGATGATATTATTGCCGTTCACGTCTGTTGCTACCCATAAGTTCCATGTGCCAGAGGAAGTGGGACGGAAGTGGAACGTAACGACTTCACTTTCATTACTCTCAATAGCAGTTCCTGCCAGGTATACGTATGAACCTTTGCTGGCGGTTTTGCTGGCGAAAAGGTATAAAGGTCGTTTATATTCACCAGCGTTGTTCTTGATTGTCACATCAACTTGTTGTGTGCTGATGGTTAACTTGTTACCAGGGTAACTGAAGTTTGTGGATTGTAGGTCTAAATCGAAGTTAACGGTAATAGATGAAATAATGTCTGTTTTTTTCTGACTTCCGCACAAATTAAAAGTATGGTCACCTGTAGCCATTTCGTTCCAGGTCGTGAAACTATACTCTTTGGTGTTTCCTGCTTTAATCTTTGCCTTTATCCATCCGCAATAGTTATTATCGTCGTCAGTGTATATATACAAATACTTTTCAAGATTATCTCCCTCGTTAGTGATGTTTAATTTTATCGTAGGTTTCTCGCCTGATGTGTTATTGATGACTTCGAAAGTATTGACTCTGATTTTTTCCACAGGGTGAGCAACGATAGTGATACTATTGTCCGTAACCACATCAACATCAAAATATACAGATGCAGGTCTTGTCTGCTTCCATTCAGTTTCACCGTTGAGCAAACTTATAGGTACAATCTTGTGTTTGCCAATGGAAAGATTGTAAGTGGAGATGTCGTATGTGATGTTTGAATAGCCATATCCGTCAGGGATCTCGCTATAATTGACGTTTTTTGTACCAACCACTTCTAGAGTGCCGTCTTCTTTTATCTCACCTATGCCGAAACTGAATTTATAAGTTTGACCATTATTGTTCGACATTTGCATGGATATTGTTGTTTCATTAACTCCTGTGTTACTAGCAGTGGCTACTATACCATCTATAGTTTCTTCTTCCCATTCGTCTTCGTTATTAGTTGTTTCAGGAATAATCCCTGTGTTGGGCTGAATACCTATAACGGCATATATGCCATTAACATAGCCATCTCGTAAAGTCGTATAGTTTCCATTTAGGGATCCACCATAAGGATTTGTAGCGCAGAGTTTGAAATAACCATCATTGCTGCCGCCCCATCCCCAGTTAAAGTGGTAGAGACCATTACCGTCGTAACCATCACAGATGAAAGCATGTCCTCCATGAGTTACAGCACTATTACCACTATATATAATGGGGCGTCCTTCAGCTAGTTCATTGTACATGAGGTTGTCCCATTCGTTGATGGTGTAATCTGAACGGTTGACGTTTCTATAAGTATATGGGTCGTAGTCGAAGTATTTTGCCATTCCCTCTGATAGGTTAAGAATGCTAGCCGAAGAGCCATCAAGTCCATAATTCATTTGAGCTGCATAGCCAGCATAGATCATCAGTTTTGCAACTTCTGTTTGGGCATCGGTGCCTTGATCACTTTCGCTATACGTTTTTTTCATCTGACTCCAGTTGAAAGTCGTTGCAGGTAGCTCTTGTTTTGTTAAAGTGTTAATACTTGGTTCTTGATCCTCTATTTGATATCCACCCACTCCCTCTGTGCTTTTTGGATACTGATAGTAATACATGATCTGTGCGCCTGCAGTAGCGACACAGCCAGTTAGGCAGTGTTTCCCAGAGAGCGTAGGGCACATGGTATTGTAGATAAATCCGTCAGCCGTCGCATTACCCTGATTCCATCTCGTTTGGATAAGCGGATCGATGGCTTTGTGCGTTTCAACAGTCCGACGTGTGGTGGCCGTGGCATTGGAAGCCATCAGTGCCTGCATATCGCTGGACAGCAGCTGCAGGTAGTAGCGGAAGTTGTCAGGGAGGTTCTGCTCGTCGTAGCTCCCCTCTGTGGAGTAGCCCAGAATGGCATCTGCACGGTCGTCGCCTGCTACGATGACGAATCCCTTTGCGCCGTCCGTATTAAAGATGTAGAGCGGCTGTGCCTCGTTGCTGCCTGTGCCGCTGACTCCTGGTGCCCGTCGTGGTTCGCCTTTCAGCTGCAGTCCCTTTTTCTGCATGAACTGGGCAGCCAGCTGGCGTGCCTTTTGCTGGTCGATAGGTCCTGCTTGTGCCGTCAGCAGACAGGTCAAGAGTAAAACTAATGTGATAAGTGTAATTTTTTTCATTGTCTTTAGGTGTTAGTTGTTATTGTATTCTGTGGAAATTAGCGATGTTGAATAGTCTTGTGGTTGCAAAAATAGGGAAATTATTTCATATTGTCAAACTTTTTGCCAATAAATCACAAAAAAGTCCAAAAATGTCGTAACTTTGCACCAATTATCAGTAATCAACAAAATGAAAGTTATGAAGAAATTTCTCTTTTCATTGGCAGTAATGGCCTCATTGGCCGTGCTTCCTGCAAGTGCACAGGGTGTTCAGTTTGGTCTGAAGGCAGGTATGAACAACACCTCGATGAAGTTTGATGCCAGCGTTTTCGACTCCAGCAACCGTTTCGGCTGGTTCTTTGGTCCCACGGTGAAGTTCGGCTTGCCCGTATCAGGACTTGGTATTGACATTGCTGCGCTTTACGACCAGCGTGAGACGAAGCTGAATGGCGAGTCCATCAAGCAGAAGAGCATCATCATCCCTGTGAATGCCCGTTTCAGCTTCGGACTGAGCGAGTCAGCCGGCATTTATGTGGCAGCAGGTCCGCAGGTGGGTTTCAACGTTGGCAGCAAGAACTACAACTGGCTCAAGGCCAGCAGCTACGAGGAGACGTTCCAGCTGAAGAAGTCGCAGTTCAGCGTCAACCTGGGAGCCGGCGTCTATCTCATGAAGCACCTGGAACTTGGTTTGACCTACAACATCGCTTTAGGCAAGACGGGTGATGCCACGTTAAGGAACACGGTAGATGTAGTGACCGACAAGAACACTTACACAGACGACACGCGTGCCAATGCCTGGACGCTGTCTGCCAGTTACTATTTCTAAAGGATTCGTAAATAATCAATAAATTATTTTGCTTTTTACGCATTTTGTAGTAACTTCGCAGCCGATTCTATCAAGTTAACCCCTCGTCGCACCCTCGTGCAGGGTGGGAATGTACTGACAAGACGACGGTTCTCGTGCAGGGCTGGCACGGTGCATAAGGGACAAGTATAACAATTTAAAACAACAATTGCAATTATGGCAGAAATGAATTTTGGTGGCGTTATTGAAACAGTAGTCACCAGCAAGGAGTTCTCACTCGAGAAAGCACGTGAAGTATTGAAGGATGAGGTTATCGCCGTCATCGGTTATGGTGTTCAGGGTCCTGGTCAGGCTTGCAACCTGCGCGACAATGGCTTCAACGTCATCGTCGGTCAGCGCCCTGGCAAGACCTTCGACAAGGCTGTAGCCGACGGTTGGGTACCAGGCAAGACGCTCTTTTCCATCGAGGAGGCAGCCGAGAAGGGTACCATCCTGTGTATGCTGCTCTCCGACGCTGGTCAGATTCAGCAGTGGCCTACCATCAAGAAATATCTGAAGCCTGGCAAGACGCTGTATTACAGTCACGGTTTCGCCATCAACTGGAGCGACCGCACAGGTGTTGTTCCCCCTGCTGACGTTGACGTCATCATGGTGGCTCCCAAGGGTTCTGGTACCAGCCTGCGCACCATGTTCTGCGAGGGCCGCGGCCTGAACTGCTCGTATGCCGTCTATCAGGATGCTACAGGCAAGGCCAAGGAGAAGACGCTGGCCTTCGGCATCGGTATTGGTGCAGGTTATATGTTCGAGACCACTTTCCAGCGTGAGGCAACCAGCGACCTGACAGGTGAGCGCGGCTCACTGATGGGTGCCATCCAGGGTCTGCTGCTGGCACAGTATGAGGTGCTCCGCGAGCATGGACACTCTCCCTCGGAGGCTTTCAACGAGACCGTTGAGGAGCTGACGCAGAGCCTTGGCCCGCTCTTCGGTGCAAAGGGCATGGACTGGATGTACGCCAACTGTTCAACCACCGCCCAGCGTGGTGCATTGGACTGGGCTCCGCGTTTCCACGATGCCATCAAGCCTGTCATGGAGTGGCTCTACTACTCGGTGCTGACCGGCAACGAGGCTCAGATTACCATCGATGCCAACTCGAAGCCCGACTACCGTGCCGGACTGGAGAAGGAGCTGGAGGCCATGCGCAATCAGGAGATGTGGCGTGCAGGTGAGACCGTTCGCAAGCTGCGTCCTGAGAACCAGGAAGACTAAGTAATGGCCTGAAAGTTAAAAAGTTAAAAGGTTAAAAGGTTAAAAAGTTAAAAGGTTAAAAAGTTAAAAAGACGAAATGTCTAAACTGATTATTAACAGCTACGCCGAGTTTGAATCCCACCTGGGTGAAGAACTCGGTGTTTCTGATTGGCTGGAAGTCAATCAGGACCGCATCAACCTGTTTGCTGATGCCACGCTCGACCACCAGTGGATTCATGTCGATGTGGCGCGTGCCCAGAAGGAGAGTCCCTACAAGAGCACCATTGCCCACGGTTATCTGACGCTGTCGCTGCTGCCCTACATGTGGAACCAGATTATCGAGGTGAACAACATCAAGATGCTTGTCAACTACGGTATGGACCAGATGCGCTTCGGCCAGGCTGTCGTCACGGGCAGCCGCATACGTCTGGTGACAACGCTGCACAACATCCAGAACCTGCGTGGCATCTGCAAGGCTGAAATCAAGTTCCGCATTGAGATTGAGGGACAGCGCAAGCCCGCCTTAGAGGGCATCGCCTCGTTCCTGTACTACTTTGAGAATTGAAGCTACGCCTTACATACATCGCAACAGCCGCAGTCGTGTGAGTCCTCTTCGCCGAAGTAGCGAAGCAGCTGGCGTGAGCGGCACTGGTTGTCGGTGCTCATGTAGCTGAGCATAGCGTCGATGCGCTGTTGGAAGACATCGCGGCGCTCCTCATAGATGGCGCGTGGAATGACGATTAGGTCGCGTTCCTCGCGCCTTTGCATGTAGCGGACATAAGGTGTGCGCTTGCGTGGAATGAAGCTGATGATGTACTTCCTGTCCAGTTCCTTCAGCACGTCGTACGTCGCTGCCTGTGTCAGACCAGCCTCACGGGCTACCATGCTCTCGTCAATGTAACAGTAGTCGGCAAACAGTCCGCCGTACAGACGCAACAGGGAGATGATGACGCGGTCCTCGTCGTCCGAATTGCCTGACAGACGGTACAGGTCGTCACGGCCCGTCAGGAAGTGTACCCTTGCGGCAGTGTCCTGTTCCTCCATGTAGTCAATGTATCCGGCGCGTGTGAGCAGCATGAGTGCCGAGTGGACGCGAGTGGGGAAGTGGCGGAAACGCAGGCAGAACTCGTCCATCGAGAACTCAAACAGCCGTCCCTGTCCTGTGCCGATGGCTACCTGCAGGTAGCAGGCCAGGTCTTCATACACATCTTTTATATAGTCGCGTGGAGGGAACTCGTCGTCCACCCGTCGGCGCAGTTTGCTCTCGTCGTTGCCGTTGCAGAGCAGCACGGCGTACGACTGCTGTCCGTCGCGTCCTGCCCGTCCTGCCTCCTGGAAGTAGGCCTCGATGGAGTCAGGGCTGTCGTAGTGTATGACCAGCCGTACGTCAGGCTTGTCGATGCCCATGCCGAAGGCGTTGGTGGCCACGATGATGCGCTGTTTGTCCTGCTGCCAGTCCTGCTGGCGCTGGTCGCGTGTGGCGTGGTCCAGTCCTGCGTGGTAGAAGGTTGAGCGTGGCGTTTTGGGTGTTGAGTTAGGGGTGTTTTCGTTTTCGTCTTCGTTTTCGTTCCCGTCTTCGTTTTCGTTCAGATAGTCCGACAGCTCCTTGGCGCGTTTTCGGCTTCGCACATAGACGATGGCGCTGCCGTTGACCTGCTGCAGTATGCGTAGCATCTCACCGAGCTTGTCCTCCGTCCTGCGTACGATGTAGGTCAGGTTCTTGCGTTCGAACGACATACGGAAGACGTGGTGTTGTGCATTGAAGGAAAGCCGCTCGCAGATGTCCTCCACGACGCGTGGTGTGGCAGTTGCCGTCAGGGCGAGGACAGGCACGTTCAGGAGTGTGCGGATGTCGGCAATGCGCAGGTACGACGGTCGGAAGTCGTAGCCCCACTGGCTGATGCAGTGTGCCTCGTCAACGGTGATGAAGCTCACCCTCATGTGGCGTAGCTTGGTGAGAAACTGGTCGCTCTCCAGTCGTTCTGGCGACACGTAGAGCAGTTTGGTACGTCCCAGTATGCAGTTGTCCAGGATGCGCAGCGTCTCGTCGTGAGACATGCCTGAATAGATGGCGTCAGCTATGATGTGCCGTCGGCGCAGCTGCTGCACCTGGTCCTTCATGAGTGCTATGAGTGGTGTGATGACGATGCAGACGCCCTCCATGGCGAGTGCAGGCACCTGGAAGGTGATGCTCTTGCCGCCGCCCGTAGGCATCAGTCCCAGTGTGTCGTGTCCGCTGGTGATGGACTCGATGATTTCACGCTGTATGCCCCTGAAGTCGTCGTAGCCCCAGTATTGTTTTAATAATTTATAATTGAGAATTGAGAATTGAGAATTATGATTACTGTCATGGGCAGACTTTTCTCCGCCGTCCTTTTCGCCATTGACAGGATCTTTAGAACTAATCATAATTCTCAACTCTCAACTCTCAATTCTCAATTCTCAATTCTCAATTCTCAATTGTCAATTCTCAATTGTCAATTCTCAATTGTCAATTTCCGAAGGCATGATGTCTTCAATCTGCAGCTGTATCTCGTTGCGCTTGTAGGTGTTTTCCTCGATGGTATATACGATGTCGAACGAGCGCTTTGACTTGATGTATCGTGCAGCGGCACTCTGTCCGAAGGCAATGCCGTTCATGACGTTGCTTGACTTCGAGTCCACCAGTTCCAGCTTGATGTGCTCCTGGTTGCGTCCCACCACCTTCGACGTGCCGTAGTCATAGACGTTGCGCGTGCAGAACAGCGGCTTGGGGTTGTTGGGCCCGTGGGGGGCAAACTTCTTCAGGTCGTTGAGCATCTTCTTGTTGATGTCACGGAAGTCCACCTCCTCGTCAATGTCGAGTATGGCCTGCGTCTGCTCAGGCAGTATGTGGCTGCTGACGTACTCCTGGAAGCGGCGGCGGAACTCCTGGATGTTCTCCTGCTTCATGGACAGTCCTACGGCATAGGTGTGGCCGCCGAAGTTCAGCAGCAGGTCGCGGCACGACTTGATGGCGTCGTAGATGTCGAAGCCTGCCACGGAGCGTGCGGAGCCTGTTGCCAGTCCGTCGATGACGGTCAGCACAACGGTAGGCCGGAAGTACATTTCCGTCAGTCGCGAGGCCACGATGCCCACCACGCCCTTCTTCCAGTTCTCGTCGTAGAGCACGATGCTCTGCATGTGCTGCTGGCTCTCCAGACGGGCCACAATCTCGTTCGCCTCCTCGGTCATCTGCTTGTCTATGTCGCGGCGCTGGTCGTTGTATTCGTTCACGTGGTTCGCCTCGGCCAGTGCCCTTGAGAAGTCCTTCTCCACCAGCAGATCGACGGCTTCCGTACCGTTCTGCATGCGTCCGCTGGCGTTGATGCGCGGCCCTATCTTGAAGACGATGTCGCTCATGGTCAGCTCGCGGCCCGTCAGTCCGCATATCTCGATGATGGCTTTCAGGCCGATGCTCGGATTCTGGTTCAGCTGCTTCAGTCCGTGGAATGCCAGGGTTCGGTTCTCGCCCTCCACGGGCACGATGTCGGCCGCTATCGAGACGGCGCAGAAGTCGAGTAGGGGAATCAGTCGCGAGAAAGGTATGCCGTTGTTCTTGGCAAAGGCCTGCATGAACTTGAAGCCCACGCCACAGCCGCACAGGTGCTTGAAGGGGTAGGTGGAGTCCTCGCGCTTGGGGTTGAGGATGGCCACTGCAGGCGGCATCACCTCGTCAGGCACGTGGTGGTCGCAGATAATGAAATCGACCCCCCGCTGCTTGGCGTAGGCTATCTCCTCGATGGCCTTGATGCCGCAGTCGAGCACAATGATGAGTTTCACACCGTGTTCCGCTGCAAGGTCTATTCCCTTCTTGCTCACTCCGTAACCCTCGTCGTAGCGGTCAGGAATGTAGTACTCAATGTTGGAATAGAACTGCTGCAGGAACTTGTAAACCAAAGCTACCGCCGTACATCCGTCCACGTCATAGTCGCCATAGACCATGATGCGCTCCTTGCGTCCCATCGCGTCGTTCAGTCGGTCAACGGCCACGTCCATGTCGTTCATCAGGAACGGGTCTATGAGCTCGTTGAGCATCGGTCGGAAGAATCGCTTCGCCGCCGATTCCGTCTTTATTCCGCGCTGGATGAGCAGGTCGGCAAGTATCGGACTCATGCCGATCTTGTCTGCCAGCTCCTTAGCCGCTTGCTGTCTTTCGGATGTAGGTGGTTCGTAATTCCATTTGAAATTCATTTATGTTGTTTTTTATTTTCTTGTCGCTTTGGTGGGAGGTAAGTCTTCGAGCAGCTTCCCCCGACTGCCATGAGAGCCTATGACGGCAAAATAGCGCTCAAAGATACGAAAAAAAAAGTAATCATCAACGCTTTTTGTGATTTTTTTAACAAATAACCTCCGTTTTTCCCTGTTTTCCCCCTCAAAAGTACAATGAAGACAGCGGCCGTCCTCTCGGATAACCGCTGTCGTTCACTTTACCGCTCACCCGTTTTAAGGCTCCGGCTCCTTCATCGCGTGCCATACGAGAGGGTCGGGGGAGGGGGTATGCTTAATGACACTTTGACACTTTTGACACTTTACAAAAAAACAGCGGCAGTCCTCTCGGATGGCCGCTGTTGTGCAATGAAACACGAAACTTCAATCAGATTTTTTTATGTCAAAACTTATCTCTCAGAACGTTTTAGTTTGTAGTCCACCATGACGTCGATGCCAAGTGCCGTTCCC
>Ga0247609_10002380_pt1 | contig 20063 bp, 14 predicted proteins | sample 172DNAGHGlowgp2_FD_193487 | JGI IMG/M metagenome (GOLD analysis project Ga0247609, IMG submission 193487) | Sheep rumen microbial communities from Palmerston North, Manawatu-Wanganui, New Zealand - 1728 DNA GHGlow gp2 | ecosystem: Host-associated > Mammals > Digestive system > Stomach > Rumen ...
AAGAAGCATGTACAACAGGGCGAATGCAGATGTCCTCAGAGCCAAGATGGTATTTGGTGGCATGAAATGGGACTGGAATTACCACCTAAATTGACGCAGAACCGATTATACCCACTTAGAAATAAATTAAAAACAACAATAATGCCCTAATTTGTCGAATGTAAAGTATTTTGTAGAAACGGGTATTTTACCTATATCGAACGTGAAAACGACCTCACAGGAAGGCCGGGAAGCGCATAACGGCAGGGCGGTGGATATGTTATACCTCCATTTTTCGGGCGAAATAAAAATAGCTTACATCAAAATATAGGCAACGGTCTATAAAATATAGACGTTGAACTATATATTAGTAAAAGCCACCTACATATTATTATGCAGATGGCATATTAAAGAGAAAGAAACATTGCTTATTTGAACAGCTTATCGATGGTTTTGTTTTTCAGCCTGTCAGTTAGATTCTCTGGTTGGATGAAATTTACAAAATCTTTAAACTCCCTATAGTTGCTAAACCAAAGAGAACCTGCGAAATACTTACTGTCCTTCTTATGATCCTTACAATTGAGTATGATTCTCAACATGGGTTCCGTTTCTCTTGTCACAGGAACACAGAATATGAATTTTTTCTTCTCAACAGAAATATTAAATTCATTGGTCACTTTATTACCGCTTGTCTCATAGAGATGCACATATAGGTCATTTATGCTTATATCGATGTCCTTCTCCATGTGTCCGACATTATTATCCATGGCAGTTTTCGACCACTCAGTGTATTTGTCTGAAATAGCTTTCAACCTCCCCAGATTCTCTTCTGTATAAGGAATAACGATGTCCTTAAAATGGAAGTCATACTCACGACTGAAGTGACTTGTGGGATTTACGATAACTGCTTTAATTGTAAGTGTATCTGGAGATGTTAAGACATAGAGATTTCTTGTCTTGCTTTCTATGGTTACAGCACCCGCTAAAACCATAATATCTTCGTCATCCGCGTTGATGTCAACATCACATTTGCCAACATAATGAGCTTTTGTTACCATCATAGACATGACAGCCAACAAAAAGAATACAGTTCTTTTCATAACCATCAGTCTAATCGGGAATAGCAATAATGACTGTTATCTGTGTTGAGTAATCAGAAGTAACGAGTATGCCAACATACTTGCCATTTATGGTGGCATTACCTGAATATTGGGTATAGGTCTTACCTTCGACTTTCTCCTGCTGTTTAGTAAGAGTTGTTTTGTGGCGTTTCTCGGTCTCGGCTACAATGCCACTGAGTTTGCTTTCTGAATAGCCGACATACTGAATCATGTCGTAATAAAGGCCCGGTGTTGAACCACGGAACATATAGGATATGCTACAAGTTCCCTTAGCATTTGTGTACATGAGCATATGCTGGTCAAATGTCAACTGCCAGGAACTTTCTGCCATGTAGTTCTTCACTTGTTCCAATGTGGCTCCCCATTCAAAGCAGGGTTCCACATAGTCAGCATAACCCTTGCTGGTTTCCTCGTTGGTGGAAATGTCATCATCGTCACCTCCACAACTGGTAAGCAACGGGACGCTTGTAATGGCCAACAAAACCATTGACAGCAATGCAATTTTCTTCTTCATTTTTGGCGATTCTTTACGAGTTAATAATACTTTGCATAAAAAAGTGGACTGCTCTATCTGCCACACCTCGTAGAGTATCGCCAAACACTCGTCTATATGCACAGATAGGCAGCCCACGTATATGAACTGCCGCCTGTGCCTCCATATAGACCCTATGTTTCAATTGGCGATTTTAACGAGGGTGAGACACATTTGTCGGTGCAAAGGTACAAATATTTTTTGGATTTGCATCCGAAGTTGCATCCAAAGTTACATTTGAAGTTGCATTTTCATAGCCAGACAGCGTTTTTGCCCATTAATTCGGTCAAAAATTGAAATATTTTCATTTTTTGACGTTATAAATTACTAATTTTACGATTCTTTGATTGTTTTCTCATTATTATTTCGTAATTTTGTAACCTACAAACCATCAAACAATGGAAGATAACAAAGATCTGAATCGCATCAAGGTGATGCTTGCGGAAAAGAAGCGAACCAACAAGTGGTTGGCTGAACAGCTTGGTGTCAATCCTGCCACTGTCAGCAAATGGTGCACCAATTCTTCTCAGCCCTCATTAGATATGCTGGGAAAGATTGCTGACGCACTTAACGTGGATTACACAGAACTGGTGAGAATAAAGCGGAACAATGGCGACAAAGAAGAATAATAAATATGATTCTGGTGTGAATATCATGGGTAGTGTGCCAAACTACAACATGATGCTCGACTATATCAGTGACACTTACGGCATCACTGAGGGTAGCTCTGGTGCATTTGAGTTCCGCACGGAGAAATCCCTTCAGCGTTTCGTTTCGGCCATTGAGTCGTGCATCCTTCGTTTCAGGAACAATGAGCATAAGAAGATGTTCTTTGAGGCTATCGCCAACAAAGACTTCTCCGTGCAAGAACGGCTTATGGTACTGTTCTGGCAATTGACCTATTCCAACCTTCTCTTCTCACGCATCACCGCAGAGGTTTTCATGAAGGCTGTCTATGCAGGACGAGTTACTATCACAGCTGAAGAGGTCACCAGTTTCCTGCGCTACATCAAAGAATCTGAGCCTGGCGAACTGGACTGGAGCGAAGACACCATCAAAATTTCTGGCAGCAAATACCTCACCATCATGAAGAAGCTGGGACTGGCCGATGGTGCTATCAAGAAAACCATTATCCATCCCGTTATCACTACCGGCCTCTTTGTTTACTTCATCCGTTTCGTCCAGACAATAACGGATGACAGGACTCTACACAATCCCTATATGATATTCTCATTCAGCGAAGAGCAGACTATCATCAGCAGACTAAAAAAAATAGATAATATCCAATATTGGGACATCGCCCAGATTGGAAATGAAATAACAATAGACCTGAAATAGCTTATGGCATCTACCTACATACAAGAGCACAATCGCTTGTTCAGCGACCTCACGGCAGCATTGAGCCGTGACTTGGCTCACCTGTCATCCGATGCTAACGGTGGCCGAAGCATACTCTTCGTTTATCCGCCTGCGGATGAAGAGAAGTACATCGAGGAAGCCCGTCGCAGATATACAGACGGCTATGAGTTCGTCGACCTGCGTCAACTGTTTGTACAGTTTGTCGACTCAAAAGGTCTCGACAAGTTCCGTCGGCAGTTCAAGAACATGGGTACAGAGGTGTTTGTCAGTCAGAACTACAGCGAAGGAACCTTCTATCACTTCCTCATGCAGCGCATTGTCGAAACCGCTGCAAAAGGTGTTTCACCCATATTAGTGCATACAGGTGTCATTTACAAGATGGGGTTCTCCAACCAGAACATTATGGAAGACCCTAATGTGATGAAGTTCCAAAAACCGCTGGTATTTTTCTATCCGGCGGTATTGAGAAATGATACTATATATTTCCTCGATCAACAGCCTGCCAGCAAGTACCGCTGTGTAGTCGTCATTTGACCACCCGATAATTATTACGATTATGACCAAGATAAAAGACATACTCAGCATCCGTCTTGAAGATGATATCAAGAGCGTGATTAACCTGAACGAACAGGACGACCAAAGCATCATCGATGAACTTGACGGCTTTATCCTGACGGAGAGTCTGGCCAAGCATTTGGCCGATTTCTGCGACTTCTTCACCTCGAATACCTCACAGCCGGGACTTTGGCTCAGTGGTTTCTATGGATCGGGAAAGTCGTACTTCTCCAAGATGATAGGTATGCTATTGAAGAACCCAACCATCATGGGGACTGCTATCCGTGACCGTTTCCAAAGCAAGCTGATAGGCCTGCCTAACGCTGCACTCCTGCAGAACAGTATCAACGAGCTTGGCCGCACCAATAATCATGTGGTCCTATTCGATGCCGCCAAGGCTACCGGCAATCACGGTATCAGCTACATGATGATGGCGGCTTTCCTTCGCTCGATAGGTCTTAACGATGACTGGGTAGGTATCATCGAGTTTAACTTGCTCATGAGCGGACGGTACCATGCCTTTTGCGAAAAAGCGCAGCAGCGGTGTGGCGAGTCGTGGCAGAAGCACCGTCAAAACATGGATGTTGTGTACGATACGTTGGAAGAAACCATGCTCAACGGTTTCTGCTCTCAGCGTGCCTACGACGAGATGCTTGATGCCGCCAAGTTGCGCATCCTGGACTATGATGCCAACAAACTTCACGATGACCTGAGTCGCTACCTTGAAAAGTATCCCGACCAGCGTATAGTCTTCATGATTGACGAGGTTAGCGAGGCCATTGCGCAAAACAGAATCAACATCCTTGACATTGAGGGTATGGCAGAATCCATTGCAGCCCTGGGCCGCAGGGTGTGGACGGTAGCCATCGCCCAACTACAGCTTGAAGATGTTATCAATAGCACTAATGTCAATCGCAGTCTGCTGATTAAGATTATTGACCGCTTCAAAAAGCGCATTCCCATAGCTGCCGAAGAAGTGGATATCATTATCCGCAAACGACTCCTTGCCAAGACAGCTGAAGGTAACGAACTCTTGCAGGACTTCTTTAAGAAGAAGAGTGGCCAGATTTCTGACATCACCAACATCGTCGGCACTGGTCTTAACAAGACCACCGACGCACAGACCTACGCCGATTACTATCCCTTCTACGAACATCAGTTCAAGATGCTGCAATATTTTCTCTTCGGCAACCGCAAGCTGGCCACCACGCAGTCAGGAACTCGTGGTATGCTCATCTCTGCGTTTGACGTACTGAAGAAGGAAGCCCTCTCCGACAAATCGCTGCCTACGAGCGTCAACGCCTCTCAGCTGTGCCGTCAGGCAGAAGAGAAAACCGAAGAGGCACTGCGCATCCGTTATAGTCAGGCCGACGAGCACCTACGCGAACTAAACCTACAGTTTGTTAAAGGCCACGACATGCTCCAGACCATCCACTTCCTTACCGAAGCCGGTGCCAAGACCATGCCAGAGAACATCAGTCGTGCATACGTCAACTGCCCAGATGACTACTTTACTGTGTTGGATGAGGTGAAGAGAGCATGCAAGAAACTGGCCGATGACGAGATTCTTATCCTCTCCGGCGACGAATACCGCATCACCAGTGAAACACAGCAGCGCATCTTCGAGATGATGAATAGCTACGATGGCATTGCTTCTTATCGCATCAAGAGCGAAATCACCAAACAGGTGAAGCAAATGGCACTCGTCCGTGGCGCACAGAACATCATCGTCGATGGAATGAATATAGGCTTCGCTGTGCAGTCTGACAGCGGCGAACCTCTCTCTACCGGTGGCGACCAGGGTATGAAGATTGTGTTCCACGATATTCTCAGTGTCAAGCCGTCGCTCAACGAATATGTAGAGCATGTCAAAGAGGACACGCAATCGCAAAAGGGCATCATCAGCATCATTCCTTCTGCTGACTATGCCTCAGAGATACAGGCAGTCGTGGAGAGTATCCTGCGCATCAACTATATCAAGGAGGTGCCGAACCTGACTCCAGAGGAAAAGAAGGTGGTCGATGAGATTGCCAGCAATCTGGAAGCGAAGACAGCACAACTGGAACAGGCCGTCATCAAGTCCTATACCAGTGGTGTGCTGGTCTACCTCTATAATACCAGTATCATGACTGCTCAGAACGCCGCCACGCTGATAAAGGAAAGTGAGCAGAAGATGTATGGCAACATCTACACCAAACGCCTCGGTGGTGCTTTGAAGGACAGTGTCGCCCTACAGCTGCTGAAGGTTAGCCAGAACCAGTTGCAGGGTGTCATCGGACAGCAGCCCGACTTCCTATTCTTCGACACCAGCGGTCAGTTTATCGGCGACCAGTTGCCTGTCATAACCGAACTGATGGCACAGACAGCCGCCTACAAGAATGGTGCCGACCTGGAGCGAGACCTTGCTGCAGCCCCAACGGGATATACTTTCGGTACCATCTTCTCTACACTGGCTGCACTGTTCCGTGCCAGCAAGGTCATCATCAAGTATAACAACCAGGAATATCATTCATGGCAGCAGGACGGTGCCAAGGATCCGTTTGCCAACAGCCGCAATTTCCAGCGAGCATCGTTCAAGGCCATCACCAAGAGTCTGACATATAGCGAAAAGCGCGACATCGTTGATACGCTGAAAGATTGTCGCTATAAGGAGCTGACAGGTAACAATATCAGCTACAACATGAACGACTTTGAACTGGTAGCAGCCATCCAGTCGCTTGCCGTGACAGAGATTCACAAGGTGAACAACCAAATTTGCAACGACGATGAGCGTGAGCGCATCTTCCGCAGGTCTATTGCCGCCAAGGAGGTATTACGCCAGTATGCAGGAACGGTCACCGAGTATAACTACTTCAGCACAGCCCGCACCTTCCTCGGAGATAATGAGAATGAGGAGTTCTGCAAGGCGGTGGAGAAGATTGAAGCTGACATCCATTTCATCGACATCAATATGCGTGAGATAGGCTATCAGAAAGACTATTTCATGGACGTAAAGAACGAACTGGAGTTTGTCGGCACACCGATGCAACAGTTCGACCTGATTCATGATACCTATCTGCAGTTGCTCGACAGCGACCCTGTACACAATTATCAGCAGATGAAAGCGGAGTATCAGAAGGTGAAGGATCTCTATGGGCAGAACATGGAACACCAAGCTGATTTGATGATTCAAGGCTATTCCGACTTGCTCAAGCGGGTAGATGCTGTCAAAAAGGAGGTTGACAAGTATCCGAGGGAGTGGAACACCCCTCTTTATACCAAGATCAAGGAGAAAGAGGATGCCTGTAAGAAATATATCATCTCCAAGATTCAGCTGAAGGACTACGCCATACGCTGCTCCAACTGTGGTCTGCAGCTTCGTGACATTGTGAGTGCTACCGGCATGTTGCCGCAGCTGCTGGTCGATGTGGATGTAATGGAAACAGAAATCCGAACAGCAGACCCCAAACCGCAACCAGTTCCACAGCCCAATCCCAATCCACATGACCCCAATCCACAGCCTGCGCCACAACCCAAACCACAGCCTACAGAGCGCAAACTTCGCAGTCAACTGCCTACTGGTCAGCTGACAGTGGCTCAGTATAAACAGTGGCTTAAGCAACAGATGGCCATGGCGAACCAATTCAACAGTAACGACATTCTAAAATTCGACGAATAATGAAACTCATCAATCACGTTCTCGACATACGCCGCCTCATTCAGCAGGCTTTCGACAACCGCTTTTCGCGAATGGGACTCCGTGCTACGGAGCCGACTCCCGTGGAACAGCTGTCATCCGACCAACAGCCACGCCGCCGCCAGTTGGACGACATCATGCAGAGTCATCTAAGCGAGTTGGGTGACTATGCTGAAGCACGTCAGGCCACCATTAACGAGTGTGTCTTTACGCTCTTCAATCGCATTGCTGCCATCAAGGTGATGGAGTCCAAGGAGCTATTTCCAGAGATTATCACCCGCCGCAAGGAGAACGCCGGTCGCTCGTTTGAGCATAATGCCTGGTTGGAACAGCATCCAGAAGAGCGCAATGCGGAACGTGAAGGATTGAAGCACTTCCTCACCGACCAGTTTAACCTGCTGGGTGAGCATATACCCCTTTACCGAGCCGACTATCCATACGCACTGATGCCAACAGCCGATGAACTGAATGAGATTATTGAGCAGTTTAACGCTGTGGAACAGGATGCCGACTGTGGTGCCGATGTGTGGCGAGGTGATGACATCCTGGGCTGGCTCTACGAGAACTTCAATGCCGTAGAGAAAGAGGCACTGAAACAGAGTGGAGAGAAGACGGAATATAATAAGGTGTCGCTACAGAGCCAGGTCTATACGCCGCAATGGGTGGTGAAGTTCCTCGTTGACAATACGCTCGGCAAGGCCTATTTGGAAATGTTCCCAGACAGCCGTATCAAGGAGAAATATCAGATTGCCAATGCACCGAAGACACAGGTCACGCATCCCAAAGACCTACGGGAAATGCGTTTGCTTGACCCTGCCTGCGGCTCAGGCAACTTTCTGATTTATGCCTTTTTGCTGTTCTACGATCTATACACCGATCAGATGGAAAACTATGGACGTGACTACAGCCGTCGTGACATTCCAAAGATGATTGTAGAGAACAACCTCTACGGTATGGACTTGGATGAGCGTGCCGCACAAATTTCTCAGATTGCACTATTCATCAAGGCGCGTGATCTGGGGGGGCACCGCAGTCACTGGCCGGAATATACTAATGTGGTGAGTACCCACTTCTTCCTCCCAAGCTATGACGAAGTACGTGGTGAATTTGGCTACGATGTATCGTGGGAAAAGAAATATGATAAAGTGGCACGAAAGATATGGACTGACCTAAGCGAGGCTTATAAGTTCGGTTCGCTTGTCCGTGTGGAGGAACAGTTAAAAGAAGTTGCGCCGACAGATGAAAATCATGTCCTGTTTGGTGAAGAAGAGATGATTGAATTGTTCGATGGTAAGGAAAGACTGAAAACGCAACTCCGTAATCTGGTATATAAATATAGCGAGCGCAGTGCAAATCGTTTCTCACTGCTGAAGATGAACGAGGCGATGGCGTTCCTCGATGTGTTGTCAACCAGTTTTGACGTTGTTGTGGCGAATCCACCTTACACAAGTAATGGAGATTTTGGACCAGAACTTAAGCGATTTGTTGAGAATAATTATCGAAAGCCATTTAAGTTTAACACGAATCTTTATGCTTGCTTTATTAATAGATGTTGTGAACTGGCAGGTAGCGATGGAAAAGTAGGAATGGTTAACCCTCCAACTTTTATGTATATTGTTACATTTGAGGATTTAAGAAAATACATACTTGATAATACTCACATTAATTTGTTTGTTGAGTGGGGCTATCTTGGAATGTTCTCATCTTTTGCTCGAGTTGACAGCGCAATGTTCACTCTTGATAAGAGAAAAAATTCTGATGACACTGTATTCATAAAATTAAATGACCTTTATGAAATGAAAAGAAAGGACACATTATTTAAGGCCTACCATGATTACATTAAAAGACAACCAAATAATCGTGTTTACATTCTACCTCAAAGCAAGCTAAAAAGCATTGATTCATATCCTTTTATCTATTGGATATCTGATGAGTTTAGAAAGAAATTCGGCAAAAAAACAATTGGCGAATACTTGAAAGTAGCAAGTGGAATATCTACAGGAAATAACGAAAGATTTCTTCGCTTTTGGTGGGAAATAGATAGAAAATCCATATCACGCAATTATGAACAAGATAGATTAAAATGGGTTAGACATGCTAAAGGAGGCCCATTTAATAAGTGGTACGGAAATGATTGGGTTATCATTCTTTGGGGTAACAATGGGGATGTTTTAAAGAACTATGTTGACGAGAATGGAGTACATAAAGCAACTATTCGAAACGCTTCTTACCAACTTCGTTATCCGGGATTAACATTCTGTAAGGCGGGATCAAAAGGTGCTTCTTTCAGATATATTGATTCAAATCATACGTTTGATTCTATGTCTCCTTGCCTGTTTGATTTGGAAACACCTTTGTATACAATGGGGGTCATTAATACAATCTTGTGTCATTACATATTAGAATGTTTAAACCCGACAGCAGGACTTCAGGCTGGAGATATAGCTCGTGTTCCGTTTGTGTACACAAATGATAATAAGTCGACTATTATAGAAGACCTCGCATCTCAAAATATAAATATTAAGAAAAACTTATGTTCATTCTCGATAATTGAATACAACTACAGTAAATCCGTATTTTTATCTGATATGGATGCTCAAGGTAGTCTTTCTGCTTTTTACAATTCTGAAAATGCTCTTCTCACCCAAATCCTTTTGAATGAGAGTGTTATAAATCGCACGGTGTTTGATATTTATGAGCTGAGCGAACATGACAAGCAGATGGTTCTCGACAAGGAAGGCATTCCTGTTGGCGATTTTCCCGTCAGCCATGAGGCCAAAACATTCTACCGTCAATGGTTGATCGAGGAAAGCGAATTCACGCCAAGCGATGAAGTGCTGTCTCACCTTGACGCTTTGGAGGAGCGCAACGATCTACAACAGATAACCGACTTCGACACTCTCTACCAGAACAACAACGAGTGGGAAGAGTTCTGTATCAAACGCAACGTAAACCCCGTGGAAGCGTGGTATCAGTTCCGTAAGACAGGTATACTGCCGCCCCAACGAACGCAGACTCTGGCCTTCGAATTGGTTACCGATGTCATCCGTAGCGTATTGGGCAAGGACGATGACGGCATCATCCCCCTTGGCGACAAGATGGGTGAAGAGCGTTTGGCCATTCGCATAGAACGGGAAATGATGGAGCGTGGTTACACGGCAGCACAGTTTGCCCAAGTGTGCCATCTTCTGGGTTGTCCGTTGGAGAAATACCTGCAGGAGCGTTTCTTCCAGCAACTGAGCGACCATCTGAACCTCTTCCCAAATATGCCCAAGACTCCATTCATCTGGCACTTAACATCTGGGCCACATCATGCCATAGAGTTATACATCTCTATATATAAGTGGAGCCGCAATGCCCTGTTCCGTGTGCGTAGTATCTATGCCGCCAACCGCGAGACCGCCATCCGTGATCGCCTTGCATTTATTGATACCAGCAACACCGAAGGACGTATAGAAGCCACAGAACTGCGGGCCATGCTGACAGAGCTTCAGGAGTTCTGCCAGAAAGTCGATGACCTGTTGGCAAGCGGCTACGACCCGAAACTTGATGATGGTGTTGGCAAGAATATTGCTCCATTACAGAAGCGGAAGATGCTCAGTTATGAAGTGCTCAATGCCGGACAGCTGAAGAAATATCTCAATGCTGACTGGTAAAAACGTAAACGAAGATGAAAGAAAACAGTATATACGATAAAAAGTCCCTCCGCACGGTATGGGGTAAGAAGGCAGACTTTAACGAACTGGCCAAGGACTGCGTAGCGTTTAGCAATGCAGAGGGTGGCTATATAGATATTGGTATAGAAGATGGGCAGGACATGCCACCCGAAGGGCAGAAGATACCTGAAGGGCTTGCCACAGAAATAGTAAACAAGATAAGTGGTAAGACACAAGGCGTTACCCTCTCTGCACAGGTGTTCGAGGCAGAAAATGGCGGTGAGTTCATCAAACTGCATATCCTACGCAGTACAAATGCGCCTTCGGCCACCCAATCGGGCAAATTCTACCTGCGCATAGGTGACCAAAGCAAGCCAATTACTCCAGAGGATATCTCCCGGCTGGCAGAGGATAAGGGGTGCATCAGCTGGGAAGATACCGTGACAAGATACAGTTGGCAGGATGCTGATCCAGAAAAGTTGGAAGCCTTTATCAAACTGCTGAAGACATCCGACCGCGTAACGCCTTTTGTCAAACAAAAGGATACCAAGGAGATACTGGACTTCTACTATCTTACCGATCCTGATTCCGACAAGATGACGAACCTGGGTGTACTCTTCATCGGTAAGCAAACCCAACGGGGTCGAATACAGAATGCCCCTATCATACAGTGCATCAAATACGACCAGGTCGGTGAGAAGGTGAACAAATGGCTGTGGGATGACTATACGATGAATCCCTACGAGATGATTAACGACATCTGGGAGCGTGTGCCGGAATGGAAGGAGAGTTCGGAGATTTCGGAAGGAATGTTCAGACGCAACATCCTGGCATATCCTGAGAAAGTCGTACGTGAGCTGCTATCCAATAGTCTCGTACATAGACCCTATACGGTAAGAGGCGATATCTTTATCAATATCCACCCAGACCATATAGACGTAGTGAATCCTGGCAGACTGCCGTTAGGTGTGACAGTGGAGAACATCCTGCACACTACCAAAAAGAGAAATGACCACATGGCAGCAGTATTCTACGCATTGCACTTGATGGAGCGAGAAGGATCTGGCTACGACATGATGTATGAAACGCTGTTGGCCAACGGCAAGCCAATACCTGTGGTTACCGAAGGGGATGACAGTGTATCTGTGCGCATTGACCGACGTATCATCAATGAAGAAGTCATAAAGGTGATGCAACATGCTGACCAGAACTATGACATCAAGCAGAAACAGCTGATTTGTCTGGGGCTGATAGCCATGCACGAAAGCCTCACGGCATCGGAACTGATTAAAATACTGAACCTGAAAGATGCAGACGAACTTCGCTCATGGTTGCGTTTGCTGATTGACAAAGAACTTGTCATCGGCACCGATGTTCACTCCAAAGCCAAGGAATACCGGGTAAACCCAGATATTCTGAGAAGAAGCGACTATAAAGGAAAGACTTCTTTGAAGAGAATTGAGGATTATCGACTCAAAGAATTAATTACTGAAGATTTGAAAATCTACAAGACAGCCTCTCTTTCAGAGATTCAGAAAAGAATAGGCACTGAGATTGCGGCAAAGAAAATATGGAAACAATTGCAGATACTGGTGTCGAATGGTACAGTTCTGAAAATAGGAAAATTCAGATGGCAAAAATATCAATTGAAAGAGTGACCGAATGTTCTATTTTCCACGAAAATGCGCCGAAATCCAGTTTTGGAAAATAGAAATGGAAAATAGAATAGAAGAATGATGATGCGTGTAACATACTAAGATTCAGTAACTTGAGTTTATTCACAGGAAATGGCCGTCAATTCCATAACGACAAAAAGCGGAATAGAGACAAAGATTGACGAATAGAAACAGAATAGAGCATGATAGGAACTTGGTTCAAAGAAGACATAGAGCACATACTGGCAGAACATCGCTGCTTGGTAGTGACTGATGCCGCAGGCGAAGGTGAGTATCTGTTGAAGTATCTCCCTGATGAAGTAAAGCAACTGCCCATCACAAATGAGTACAGCGAGATCGAAGCAAAGTATCTTGCCGAATCGGAGCATGCCGACAGTCCAGTGGTATTCTATGCTAAGAAGAAAGCTGACAGACTGACCTTCCTGCAGGAGTATGTACAGACATGCGGGATGGTAGTTCTCGACGACATGGAGGCATACGTCCGCCAGAAGCTGTTTGCGGCTACTGGAAAGAATACCCATTTGGGCAAAGACAAACTGTTGCTTGCCGCCAAGCTCAGCGAGGGTAAGAATGTGAAATGGTGGCAGTCAGTAGCTGATGGCATCACAGAACCGTTGCGAATAGATGAATGGCTGCTCGACTTCCTTCATGCACCCGCTGCTACCCGTCAGAAGATGGATGATACGGTGTGGAATGTGTTCCGGGGTGAGATCTATCGATTGATAGACAGACCTCAGATCGAACAGCCAGCAGAGACGATGGCACAGGAGGTGGCGAATGTCATCCTGCAAAGGCTGATAGCGAACACCATTGACGGATTGCTGCTGGAAGTCTATTACCACTGGGCAGACAGTACGGAGAAGGCAGAGAGCCTGCGCCGGTATGTATCAAACTATCAGCTGCCTGCCGATACAGATTCGCTGAAGGTGCATTCAGACCATCCTTTCCTGGCACTTGACCAACAGGTAACGAAGCAACTCAGCGAAGCCATGAAGTTCCACCATGACACTGCACCTGTCATCACGTTCATCAAACGACGCGTGGAGAGCAAGAAGGCAAAGGCTTTCAAGCCTGAGTGGTTATCCAGTGTGCTGTTGCTCAGCACCTTTACGGTAAAAGGGCTTGGAGGCATATCTACCTATAAGGATATGGCGACATACTATCAACGGAACTTTGCCAAGCTCGACACCGCCATGCGAAAGATATTCGTTGCATGGTTGAACGATCAGAACACCCTACGCCCGCTACAAGAGCACTACACGCTGCTGAACAATGAATTGCTGACATGTTGGTATGGACTGAACGACCAATACCGGCCTACACAGCAGAATCTTGTTGTGAATGCACTTGCCGGTGGCAAACGGACGGCTGTCATAGTGTGTGACGGCCTGCGTCTGGAGATAGCAGAAGCCATTGTGAATGGTATCGGTGACAAGAATGTGAAGGTTGCCAAGAACACAGAGTTCGCCGTACTGCCATCGGTGACAGAGAACGGCATGAGTGCTCTGTTTGGATGCACAGAACCAACGATGAATGCTCAGACCCGTTTCAATGCACTGAAAGCAGTCTATGATAATGCTGTCATCATGCAACTCGACATGCTGAACGAAGGAACCACCGCCCAAAGACTGGTACTGAGCTATGGCGATATAGACCAGGTGGGCGAGAAAAAACAGCTTGGAGGCTTGAAGGACATCAATAACTATGAGCAGGAACTGCGCGAGAAGATTTTGTTGCTCTTCCGTTTGGGCTATGGCAAGGTGGTGCTGACCACCGACCACGGCTTTGTCATCACCGGTATTTTGGACGAAGCAGACAAGGAACTGCGCCCCGACGGGACACTGCTGAAGCTGGATGAACGGTATGCGCTGACGGAAGAACCACTGCAGAAGAAGAACAACCTGATAGAAATGGCAGGACGCTACTTCGACAGCAATTACCAATACTACGCCAAGACCGACAAGCCTTTTGTCACCAAAGGGGCTTATGGCTATGCGCATGGTGGCTTTACTCCGCAGGAATGCATCATACCGGCATACGAGCTGACCACAGAAACTAATGATATGGCACTTGGAATTGCCATATCAAACAAAAAGGAACTGCAAGCTGTGACTGGCAACTACTTCACTGTGAAGTTGCAGGCAGAGAATAGCAAGTCTGATATTTTCCGCAGTGAACGAAAGATAAAACTACTGCTGTATGCAGGAAACACGTTGATAATCGGAAACATGATCTACTCCATGAAACCTGGTGAAACGGTCAACGTGGAATTTGAAATGGCCCATGGCATAGACAAGGTGGTGCTCGTAGACAAAGAAACCTCGGCACAGATTGACAGTTGTGCCATCAAGAAATCTCAGTCAAGAGACATTGATGACTTATTCTAACGAAAAAAGAAGAACGACATGATAGAACTTGATTCAAAACTATTAGACCAGTTCAAGGGATATGTAGTCCGCAAGGACGTTGTACGCAGTGTAAAAGGCGGTGCCAACGTGCCTGTCTTTGTGCTGGAGTACCTGCTTGCCAATTCATGTAGCACTGATGACGAAGAGAAAATCCAGGAGGGGATTGACAGTGTGAAGCGGGTGCTTCGCGACCACTATGTCAATCCCGATGAAGCTACACTGGTACAGGCAAAGATACGTGAGCAGGGTACTTATAAGATTATCGACAAGATTGGTGTAAGGCTTGACCCATCAAAGGATAAGTATTGGGCAGAACTGTCGAACCTTGCCATCCGCGATGCTAATATCTCAGAAGAGATTATCAGCCAGCATGAGAAGATGCTGACGGGTGGTATCTGGGCCATCATCGATGTGGACTATGATTCCAGTCAGATGATTGGAAAGAAAATCTTTCCGTTTGTCATCAGCAAGGTGCGCCCCATACAGCTGTCAACCTTTGAGGAAGAGCGGATAGCCAGGGCAAGAGGAATGTTCACCAACGAAGAATGGCTCAATGTTCTGCTCCGCAGTGGTGGTTACGAGCCAGAGTCGGAGGGAATGACAGAGCGCATGAAGATGCTGTTACTCTCGCGCTTTATCCCCTTGGTGGAAGCCAACTTCAATATGGCAGAACTTGGCCCGCGCTCATCGGGAAAGTCGTTTGTGTTTAAGGAACTTTCGCCATACAGCATGTTGGTAAGCGGCGGTCAGGGAACGGCTGCATCGTTGTTTGTCAACAACAGCAGCGGCCAGATTGGTGCCGTAGGCCGGTGGGATGCTATCTGCTTCGACGAATCAACGGATGAACTGTTCAAAGACAAAGAGGTGGTACCGCTGATGAAGGACTATATGGAGAGCGGCAGTTTCTCACGCGCAGGAAAGGCAGGTGAGAAAGCAGCCAATGCGTCCATTGTGCTGAACGGCAATATCAATCAGCCGGTAGAGACGGTGCTCCAAACATCGCACCTATTCTCTCCATTCTCTGATAAGATATGTAATGACACAGCTTTCCTCGATCGCATCGGCTTCTTCTTGCCCGGATGGGAGGTGATGAAGTTCGCTCCATCGAACTTTACCAACCATTTCGGCTTCAGCACAGATTTCTTCAGCGAATTCCTGCATACGCAACGGAAGATGACCTATACCGATGCCATAGACAAGTATTTCACACTTGGCGCACAGATGAAGCAGCGCGACACGAAGCCAGTACGTAAGACTGTATCGGGACTGATCAAACTGATGCACCCCGACGGTGAGTTCACTAAGGAGGATGTGCGCAAGTATCTGGTATGGGCTATCGAAATGCGCCGCCGTGTGAAGGAACAGCTGAAGCGTATCGGCGGTATGGAGTTCTGGGACACGAACTTTTCCTATATCGACAAGGAAACGCAGGAGGAGTTCTTTGTATCAGTACCAGAGGAACGTGGCACAAATCTCATCGAGGATGCACCACTGCAGCCAGGTACCTGCTACACGGCCACCAGTGATGGCGACAAGGTGTCGCTCATTAAGATTGAGGTCATCACTATGCCGGGCAACGGTAAGCTGACAGTGACAGGTAGCAACTCCACAGAGGCAAAAGAGGACATCAAGAATACCTATAACTACATACGTGCCAACGAACGGGCTATTCTGTCCCAACAACACTCGCTGATGCACATCGACGTGACGGTACAGGTGACCGTGCTACTTGGTGTTGGCGTGCATAAGGGTATCGGTGGAGCCGTCTTTGCTGCTATCGTTTCATCGGTATTCGGACGCAACCTGAAAACTGGTCTTGGGGTGGTCGGCAACATCAGCATTGGTGGAGCTATAGAGCGTGCGTTGAACTTCAACGACCGTGTATCAATGCTGTCGGAGAACGGCGCGAAAAACGTACTGGTGCCGATGGATAACCTTGCGGAGATGGCCACATTGCCCGCCACTGTCCTCGGTAAGACCGACACGCCACTGTATGCCAACACACAGATGCTGATACAGAAAATGATTTAATATGGAGTTGTGAAACTCTACCACAGCGCGTGGGCATTGCTACTTATTCTCGGACTATGTTCGTTGGATTTCCTGCAAGGCTTCTCGGACGCTGAATAATAGCAAACGCTAAAATTTACCACAAAAGTCAGGGAGCAACCAGTCGCGAGATTGGCTGCCCCTTTATTGTATTAGACCTTCATACTTAGCATTGCCCTTGATGCTGGCGTTGGTTTGCAGTAAATTGTGCATAACCAACACAAAGTCATATGTACAAAGCAACATTTTCTAAGGGTAACCCCCAAACGGGTTCATGCACGGGTTATATGGACAGATATTCAATTACAACCCGAGTGATGTTCTTCATCAAAAAGAATGAAAAGTTAATCAAATGGTGGATTGAGAATGGCCCAGACCTATGGGACATGATGCAACTGATTATTGACCTCATTGCTAAAGCATTTGTTTGACAGTCGGTAATCTTACTAAAGAAGCCACCCCCGAAAGGATTGAATTATAGACTGTAGCCTATAAAATATAGACACTTGTCTATACAAGAGATTCTACGTTATACGGTGTACCACGTCCCTCTCTCACCTCTTTCACGCTTTAGTGGGTCGTAAAAACGTTAATATACGAGATAAAATTTTTCAAGAGCGTCTGAATATAAAAATCCGCGTACATTTGCGCATAGAAATCCGCAGTGCAATCCCGCATTTCATTCTACATAAATCTTTGTGGAAAACAATGTGGAAAAGTGTGCGGAAAATAACATATAGTACACGAACATTATTAATTAGGAAATGGAACAAAAAATTCTGCAAAGCAACAATGCGGAATATTCGATGACTATTCCGACCAGCAGGCAACTCTGGAACTATCTTCTTCACGGGCAGAGAAATTCGTCCAAGAAACTCTCGCGCGTGGAAGCCTTTCGAGACATAATAGAACGGCAGCATGCAGCACTACTGTCTGGTGTTGATGACGGCATCGGCGCGAGTGTCATTGAACTCACCAAAGCATGGCGGTGGAATAGAGACACAACCAGTGCCTTCATCGACACTCTCCAGCGGCTCGGAGTAGTAACCAGCGAGAAGGATGGAAATAGGACTATCATCAGGCTAAATTATACTGTCGAATGAAGGAGCATTTCAGGAATGTCAGAGAAGCCCTCAGACGTGAAAATATTCTCGTCTGCGACCAACGGAACATGAATCCTTTTTTGTGGTCTTATATGCCTCGTAAACGACATAACTTCGAACTGAGAAAAATGTCCTACGACAAAAGTGGCGGAATGCCAGAATTGAAACGAACCTCGCAGAGCATCGAAATAACCCGAAGGCGCTTGCGCGTATTACGACATTCCGCAATAGGGGTAGCCTACTACCCCCCTATTGGCATCAATGCCACAAAGGGAGAGCCACACACCAAGGTTGAGCAAGCTCAGTGGCAAGTAGGCTCAGGGATACCCCGAGACCCCTCATTAAAAACGTTTATCAAACCATTCTAAACTAAATTGAAATATGGTAGAAAAACAGAAACAATCAATCGACTTGCGACCAGGCAAAAGGTTTGCTGTCGCACTCAGTAATGAAAACCTTCGCATCGGCGATGACTCCGCATGGAAAGCGAAGTTGGCAGGAACTCTTGACCCGACAAGAACAAGACTGGACTTCGAGGTAGGAAAGGGGGGAGTTATTCAACCTCTCAATAAGGTAAAATCAATTACCAGAAGAATCAAGGATATCCTGAAGGCCAATGGTATCAGCGACCCAAATACGGGCATACCCGATGAAGACCTGAAGGTTAAAGGTGTCGGCATCAGAACATATGCCAGTTTCATCCTACAGGGGTCCCATGAAACAATGGTAAAACTTGCTTTCGGTAATCAACATGTTTCCTACGATCCTTACGCAGATAATTCACATCTGGAACGTAAGGAAGAAATCGAAAAATGGGCAAAGGAAATGTACGCATATGTTGCGCAGAAATATGGTGAGGATAATATTGCAGAGTTTACAGTACACCTCGACGAGACGACTCCACATGCACATTGCGTAGTAGTTCCCATAACAGAATCCGGCAAACTTTCCTTCAAACATGTTTTCATCGGGGAGAACAAATACGAGTTCTCGCGCAGGACAAAAGCGATATGGGATGAAGCAGCGAAGATCGCAGAGAAATACGGTATGGAAAGAGGCACACCTGGAGGGCAACATAAGTCCTATCTCCAGTGGCTCAAAGAACAGATCTTGAAAAACCAAAAGACCATTGAGGAACAGTATGAGACGATAGGCCGACAGTCCACCGAGATATCGGAACAGGAACAAATTTTATCCGGGCAGAGACAGCAGCTCTATGACATCAACGCAGAGATAAAGACTGCCGAGAAAAAGCTGAAGTCTATTAATACGATGCTTAATAACCTGAAGGAGCAGAAGGAACGGATAGAGATAGACATCACTGCACTCGAAGAGATGCGTGACAATGGTAACGAAGAGGTTGAACAGGAGTTAAGAGAGAAGAAACAACAGCTTGATGAAATTAATGGAAAAATTTCCTCCAGAAATGAACAACTTGCGAATGTTCAACAGCAGCTGCACGACCTCGCCATCAAGAAGCATGATCTACAGAAGGAGTATGATAACATGAAGCGTCAAATGAACAAAGAACTGCCTGACCTTCTCGATAAAACACAGAGTGAGGTCAACGATACTTTCTGGGAGATGGCTGCAGAAGAGATGAAGAAAGACTATTCAAATTTTGAGGATTTTGCGAAAGAACTTCCGTGGGAACAAAAAGGCAAATTTGAAAAACTTCTTGAAGGTTCTTTCTTTGAGGACTTGGCACAGCGAGGGGAACAGATGGCAGCATGCGCTGCCGCACTCTTCCTGGGTTATGTCGATGCCGCTACGAATATTGCTCATGCCGGTGGTGGTTGCGGTGGCGACACCAACGGATGGGGTAGGAATGAGGATGAGGATGATGAAGCATACCGCCGTCGCTGCTGCATCATGGGACGCATGATGATGAAACCAGCCGGAAGGAAATATCAAATGAAACGTTCGTAGTGAGGTATCTGAATAAGGTG
>Ga0247609_10002381_pt1 | contig 20061 bp, 17 predicted proteins | sample 172DNAGHGlowgp2_FD_193487 | JGI IMG/M metagenome (GOLD analysis project Ga0247609, IMG submission 193487) | Sheep rumen microbial communities from Palmerston North, Manawatu-Wanganui, New Zealand - 1728 DNA GHGlow gp2 | ecosystem: Host-associated > Mammals > Digestive system > Stomach > Rumen ...
ATCTATATAAGAAAAGAATAATCCCCATTTTTCAACAGGTGTAAGCTCTTCTATAGGTGTTCCATACTTTTTGCGGATTGAAACAAGGTCTATAAAGATAATATTAAGCTTATCCTGAAGCCTTTTTCCTTCATCGCTCTGCATAGTATACCATGTCATTTCCTGATTGTCATCTTTTTCATAATGAAAATTCAAAACAGAAATCTGATATACCTTTCCGGCTTCCCAGTTACGGCCTTTTTTTGCATTATTTGCCAGTAATCTTGCCGCCTGAATCTCTGCACGAACACCATAGTCATAGTCTTCTTTGCGTGCCTGAATTTCAATGTCTGAAATTTCTCCGTTATCAAATTCGGCACTTACATCAAAGCACATGCTTTTCTGTTCATCTGTCTGTTTAACAGGTTCGTTTGGTTTGAGGGTTACACTCAAAACTTTTCGCCCGAGTACTGCAGAAATAAAACTTTGAAGTGCAAGATAAGATTCATCGGTTTCCTGGGTAAAAAGCCCTTTGAAAGTCCAGTCATAAATTGGACTTAGAAGCGCATTGGGATTTGGCCTTGACGTATACAAAGCTGCCGGATACTGAGGTTCGAAAATTTCTTCTTCCATAAAAAACTCCATTAAATTTTGATGTTCTGCAATAAAGAATTGCAGGCGGGAAATACAAAATCCACACCTATAGTTAACGAATTAATTTGCGAAAATGGGAAGTTTTTGGAGAGGGAAAATGAAATTTTCGATAAAAAAAGCGCCTTCTTTGGAAGGCGCTTTTTGTCTTTAAGAATTAATCTTTAGACTAGGATTAGAATCCAACTGTCAATTCGAATGGTACAGAGATAGATGTCTTGTCTGCAACACCGAGTTCAAGCCATGTGTTCCATCCCATACCACCTACGCTACCATTTGCACCAAGTTTAATTGTTGCTGCGAATGTGTCAGCCAAGAGGTTGTTTGCTTTGAAGTATGCATATGGTGTGAAACCATCAAGTGCATATGTAACTTTTGCAACAAGTTCCATTTCGAAATCTTTGTTAAGATCTGAGTTTGTCCAGATAACTGGAGCAGCGAACAATGAGTATCCGAATGCATCAGCAGCTCCAGAAACGTAAAGTTCTGGGCGGATCCAGTCGAAGTTTTCTCCCATGTATCCAGCTACGTTCAAGAATGTCTTAACTCCACCGAATGTGTTGTTGTAACCAGCACCGAATAAAATGTTCTGGATAGCGCCATTCTTGTCGTCAATTCTTGATGAATATTTACCAGTTCCGTCTGGAACTCCAAACAAGTTGTCATGGTATGTCCAGTTAATTCTATTTCTATTAAATTCAACAAATGCACCAATTGAACCGAAGTCAGCACTATATCCGAATTTGAAACCAAATTCTTTAAGAGTTGGATCATCAGCATTTTTTGCCTTTGAGAACCAGGAATCATTTCCAGCACCTTCATTTAAGAAGAAATCAAGACCAACACCTGCAGCATTGATAGAGAATACATATCCGTTTCCACCAAGACCTGTTACAGATTCTGTCCAGTCAATCTGTTCTTTGTTCAAAGCGAGGTCATAATTACCAACGCTAATCTTCAAAGCATCAACAGGTTTGAACCAGATTGTCTGTGTTGTCTGAGCAACGTTTTTGTTTCCACCATCAGTTGTAAGCTTCAAACTAGCACCAAAATTGTCATCAGAAATGCTCATTGACAAGTTTGGATTTGCATAGTCATGGCTGTCATTATTCTGCTGAAACAATCCAACCTTCTCATCAGCACCACGTGAGAATATTGTTCCCTTAATTTTTGTTGCAGCAGAGATATCTGATGCAAATACAGAAGTAGCAAAAAGTGCTGCTACTGCTAAAATTCCTACGATTTTTTTCATTTAAAAAAATCCTCCTTTTTTTTTAAAAAGTTTATACAGGCCAACGACCTTTAATGTATAAACCCTTTTTAATTATCTTAACACGGTATTATTCAGAAGTCAACAAAAAAAACAATAAAAATAACTTTTTGTTTTTTTATATCGTTTAACCTTCTCAATAATCCGCATTAAATCCAATATAAGCCGTGCATATATTTTCGGCACATCCCTCTCAAATAATTATATTATCTTTTTATACCTTTTCTCAATATCGTGGATCAGTTTATAGTCAAAAGAGTCGGAAAGGGCTATCCAGGAGGCTTCGATAAGGTCGGCAGAGACGCCTACGGTGGTCCAGCTGGAGCTTCCGTCGGTACTTTCTATAATTACACGGACTTTGGCGGCAGTGGCGGCTTTTGTATCTATAACTCGAACCTTATAATCTACAAGGCGGATTTGAGAAACTAAAGGATAGAACTTTTCAAGGGCTTTACGAAGAGCAATATCCAGTGCATTTACAGGACCATCGCCCTCCCCTGCTGTAATTTCTATCTGACCATCAACTTCGACCTTGGCCTGAGCGCAACAGCAAACCCCTTCTTCGGGACGAGGATTTGAACCGCTTGTGGTGTAATAATGAAGCTTAAAGAAAGGCTGATACTGGCCCAAAACCTTGCGAACCATGAGTTCAAAGCTTCCATCGGCACCTTCGAACTGATATCCTTCTTTTTCGAGCTCCTTCATATGGGCCATGATTTTTTCGACAATCTCATCATCTTTCTTTATTTGAGGAGCAAAACGGTTGATTTTTTCGATTATTGTGGCTCGGCCTGCAACTTCGCTCATAAGGAAAACGCGGTTATTTCCTACAACTTCGGGCTCTATATGCTCGTAGGCAAAAGGATTTTTAAGAACTGCGTCTATATGCATTCCGGCTTTGTGGGCAAAAGCAGATTTTCCTACATAAGGAGACTGCTGGTTCATGCTGATATTTGTAATTTCGGCAATCTGATTACAAATTGCGGTGAGTTTTTTCATATTCTGCTCAGGAATACATTCATAACCCATTTTAAGCTGAAGATCTGGAATGATTGTTGAAAGATTTGCGTTTCCTGTGCGCTCACCAAAGCCAAGAAGAACTCCCTGAACATGAGTTACACCTTCTGTTACTGCAACTAAAGAGTTTGCAACAGCAAGTCCGCAGTCGTTATGTGTATGAATTCCTATCTGAACCTTATCGGAAAATTTTGCAACAACGTCGGCAACAGCTTTACGGCATTCATCAATCATAAAGCCGCCCTTTGTTTCGCAAAGACAGATTACCTGAGCTCCACCTTCTACGGCTGCGTCTAAAGTTTTGAGTGCATATTCTTTATTCTGTTCATAGGCTGTAAAAAAGTGTTCGGCATCGTAGAAAACTGTGCGTCCGTTTGCTTTTAAGTAGGCGCAGGTTTCTTTAATCATCAAAAGATTTTCTTCGAGACTTGTTTTGATGATTTCTTTTACCTGAAAATCCCAGGATTTACCAAAAATAACTACAGTATCTGTATGGGCACTTAAAAGACTTTGAAGTTGGGCATCCTGTTGGCAGGTAATATCTTTGCGGCGAGTAGCACCAAAAGCACAGATTTTTGCATTTTTTAGCGGAACTTTCTGGATTTCCTGGAAAAATTCCATATCTTTTGGATTACTTCCGGGATTTCCGGCTTCGATATACTGAATTCCAAGATCATCAAGCGCCTGACAGATATGGATTTTATCTTTTACAGAAAAGCTTATTCCTTCGCCCTGGGCGCCGTCTCGTAAGGTTGAATCAAGGATTGTTATTTGTTTCATAAAAACTCCGTTTAATTGCCCTTCGACAGGCTCAGGGACCCCAAACGCTTTATTAAATATGGGAAGGCGGCTTCGAAGTCTACGCCATACCAGTTGTAATTTTCGTGGCTCAAGGTTTCTTTTATTGCTTCTACAACAAAATCGGCAGCAAGAGAATAGGCTTTTTGCAAAGAAAGTCCGCGCATAAGAGCACCTGTGAGGACGCTTGCGAAAATATCACCTGTTCCGTGGAAACTTACAGGCATTTTTTTGTGGAAATACCAGGTAAAAGACTCTGTGCTAGAATCATAAGAAGCTATTCCAATTTTTCCGGCAACACCTTTGAGGTCTGCCTGATCTTCTGCAAACTCTACCCCTTTGAGTACAATTTTCTGGGCTCCAAGAGCTGCGAGTTTTTTAAGAATATCCTTTATATAGTCTTCATCATAACCAGACTGCTTGTAAGGTATGCCTAACATATAACTTGCTTCGGTTAGATTTGGAACAATTACATTTGCTTTGCTGCAGAGTTTTGACATTGCAAAGGCAAAATCCTGGGTAAAGCCTGTATAAAGCTTTCCGTTATCGGCCATGCATGGATCTACAATTGTAAGAGTGTCGTCGGAGCCAAAATCGGCGATGAGCTTGTGCATTAAATCGAGTTGTTCAAAAGATCCAAGGTAACCGGTGTAAATTGCATCAAAATGGATTTTTTCCTTTTTCCAATGGTCGCAGATTGGCTGAATGTCGGCTGTAAGGTCTCGGAATGTAAAGCCTTTAAATGCTGTATGTGTAGAAAGAACGGCGGTAGGAAGAACACTTGCTTCTACACCCATTGCAGAAATAATTGGAAGTGCGACTGTAAGAGAGCACTTTCCTACACATGAAATATCCTGAACTGTGATGATACGTTTCATAATTTACCTCAGAAAAATGGTTTGGTTATTTTATCATAAAAGAGGCAGGGGGGACAATATAGCCCTTCGACAGGCTCAGGGACCGCGGTTGCTTTTTAGCGGCGATTTTTTTTCTGGCGTTTATCCAGGTACATATTTACATCGGCTTGTTCCAGGGCTTTATCAAAAGCATCTTTTGGGCCCCAGGGCATTATGCAGTAACCAATGCTTGCGCTAAAGGGAACAGGACTGTTTTTATTATAATCTTCTATTAATTTATTAAAGTGAAGGATTCTTTCGTCAATCTCTTTTGAACTATATTTTCCAAGACCCGCAATTACAAATTCATCACCACCGTTACGAACACAGGCTTCATCGGATGCTGTAATACGGCGCATTGTATCGGCAATAAAATTCAGGCCTTCATCACCTTTTGAATGTCCAAAATTATCATTAAGGAATTTGAGACCGTCCATGTCTGCAACAATAGCAAGCCACTTGTCTCCTTTTTTGGCACGAGAATTCATAATGCTTACAGAATGATTTAGTCCACGTCTGTTATAAAGATTTGTCATCATGTCGTGCTCAGAAAGAGAAATGATTTTATTTCTTGTACGGGACATTTCGAGCGCATTGTTAATCATTCTTACATAGTTACGAAAAACAAGCCCCGGAATATAATCTAAGGAAAGATTATTTTGCAAAACCATATAGCCCAGACTGATTGTATTAAAATGCACAGGGAAGAAATAAAAAACCTGAGGCTCTGCAAATTTTTCTTTTATGGCAAAATCGGGGAGCATCTGTTTTACAGGGAAAAACTTTTCATGCTCAGGACCATAAAAAATGTGATTTTCGTTACCAGGATATTTTTTTAATCTGTCGGCAAAGAGACAAATGTTCATCTGTTCGGTATAGCCGTCTTCAAAATCAGAATCGGAATCGGTCCAGTTTTGATTTAAACAAAGATAAAGATATTCATAGGGTTGAATAAGATATTTTGATTCATAGATTTTTAAAAGGCACTCGCCTGTTGAAGAAGTGCCGGTAAGGATTTCGTTTGTATAACTTTCAAAAAGAGTGCCTATTCCAATTCCATTCCAGATTTTTTTGTCATTAAAATTCTGCTGAAGCATATACTGGTTCTGGCGGATTCTTGAATGAGTATATTCTTCGTCTTCAGGGCATCCACAGGTAGCACCAATACGAAGCAGATCTTTATCCTGCATTTTTATTGGTTTTAGTTTTGCCTTAGGATTTAAGGTTGAATGAATTAAATCAACAGCCCTGCCGGCTGTTTCAAAAGTATATGGCTGGAAGGTTGTAATTGGAGTGTCGTTCATGCTTGCTTCGGCAACAGCATCAAAGCCGGTAACAATTACCTGCTCCGGGATTTTTACTCCGCCTTTTAAAAGTTCGTTAGTAAGCCCTATTGCCATATAATCAGAAAGACAGATTATGGCATCCGGAAGATTAAGTTCTCCGTTTAAATATCGCTTTGCGAGCATTTCGCCGCTTGTGTACCAATAGTCCCCGTCATAAACCTGAGCCAGATTAAGACTTAAACCGTGACGCTGCATGGATTCAATTATTCCATCGAGCCGGGCCTTGGAACCTTCAAAACTGTCGGAGCCTTTTAGAACAGCAATATCTTTACAACCGTGAACTTCGATAAGATGATCTGTAATCTGGCTGAAGGGGATTTTTTCATTTGTGCGTACAACAGGATAATCGCCAAAGGATGCGTCAATTGAAACTACAGGAACCTTGCAGTTTTCCTTAAACTGTTTCAAAAGGTTTTCTACTATATAAATACTTCCCTCTTCTTCCATTGGAACAGGTGTGACAATAACAGCATCAAGAAGATCAAAGTTGATGAGATTGTAAATATTCAATTCACCTTTTACATAATCCTTTGATTTTGTTGACACATGTGCCAGCGGAGAAAAAACCAGAATGTCATAATTGTACTGAACTGCCTGGGCATAAATACCAGATAGAACACGTTGTTGAAAATCGCTTTCGGGGCAGACAGTAACTACACCTATTCTTTTACGCATTAGCGAGGGTTGAAAGTTCCTTGAGCATTTTTGGAAGCTCAGTATCCATGTTTTCATTTGTGAACTGACAGGTTCCAACCTTTTCGTGTCCACCGCCACCGTATTTAAGCATGAGGCTTCCAACATTAACCTTACTTGTTTTATTAAGGATACTGTAACCACAAGCTGCAGAACATCCCTGGCCACCACGTCCGCTTACAATCCAGGCAGAAATATTCTGCTCAGGATACATGCTGTAAATCATAAAGCGGTTACCAGTATAAATCGGGTCTACTCCACGGAGATCTGAAATTATAAGATTGCCTTCTGTGCGGGTATGAGCCTTTACCATTTCTTTGAACTTTTCGGTCTGTTCGTTATAAACAGCAATACGTTCCTGAACATCAGGCATTGCAAGGATTTCTTCTGTTGATTTATCACGGCAGGCTACCATGAGCTTTTCCATAAGTGCATAGTTTGGAACTGTAAATTCACGCCAGCGGCCAAGACCTGTACGAGGATCCATAAGGAAGCCTACAAGAATCCAGCCCTGAGGATTTTGAATTTCATCTATTGTAAGGTTACCAGAATCTACCTTATCGACAGCAGTCATAATATCGTCAAAGTTAGGGAACTTTTCTTTTCCGCCGTAGTATTCATATATAATTCGTGCGCAGGAAGGAGTAATTCGGCTTTCTCCTTTGTATTTGCCTTCGAGTTCCTGACGCTCAAATTCCGAAGAGTGATGGTCAAACCAGAGTCCACACCCCGGAACAAAAGGGACATTTGCAAGACAGTCATTTTCGGTTATTTCTACAAGGCCATCCTGAAGGTCTTTTGGATGTGCAAATTTCCAGGTATCAATAATACCTGCCTCCAAAAGTAAAGCACCACAAACAAGGCCATCAAAATCTGAACGTGTTACTAATCTCATTGCCATTACAAACTCCTTAAAAAGTGGTTTAGACAAGCTCAACCACCACATTGCTTTATATTATACACCCATATTTTCGAAAAAAAAAGAAAATAGTGCGGTTTTTGTGTACTTTAACCATTATTTTTATTATATTAATAGATGAAATCATATTATGAAAAAATACTCCCGCCAAGAACCGTATTTTGCTCCGCTAAAAGAAGAGGACGCTCCACAAAATACGAACCTTGGCTCCGCATTTTTTCATAGATATATACAGGAGTATATAAAAATGGCTAAAAAAATTCCTATTACTTTATTGTGCGGATATTTGGGTGCCGGAAAGACTACCCTTTTGAACCGTGTGCTTACTAACCAGAAGGGTTACAAGGTAGCGGTAATTGTTAATGATATTGGTGAGGTGAACGTAGACGAACGCCTTATTTCCAAAGAGGCAAAGATAGAAGATTCAAGCAGTCTTGTTCCTCTTACAAACGGCTGTATCTGCTGTACACTCAAAACCGATATGGTTAATCAGATTGAAAACCTTATGAAGAGTGGAAAATTTGATTACATTTTGATTGAGGCTTCTGGAGTTTGTGAACCAATGCCAATTGCACAGGCTATTGAAACAATAGAAATTGGTAAGCTTGATAACGTTGTTGGTGTTGTTGATGCAAGCCGCCTTGTAGAAGAGTTTGACGAAGGAAAAGCTCTTTTGAAGGAAGGTATTGACGAAGAAGACATTGAATCTCTTTTGATTCAGCAGATTGAATTCTGTTCTACTTTGATTGTAAACAAACGAGACCTTGTTACCGACGAGCAGATGAAAATGGTTCGTGCTGTTATTAATAAGATTCAGCCAAGTGTAAAGGTTTTTGAAACTACAAAGTGCGAAGTTCCTGTAGAAGAAATTATTGGAACAGACCGCTTTGATTTTGAAACTGTTTATGCAAGTGCAGGTTGGGTAAAAGCCCTTGAAGAGCATGATGAAGAAGATGATCACGAGGAACATGAACACCATCACGACCATGATGATGACGACCACGACGAACATGAACATCACCACCATCACCATGAACACAAACACGAAGGCGAAAGCGAAGATGAATATGGAATAGGTTCATTTGTTTACTACCGCCGTCGTCCTTTCAACCGCGAAAAGCTTGACCGTTTTGCGAGTGCCTGGCCAAGAAACATTATCCGTTCAAAGGGTGTTGTATGGTTCAGCGATGAAGACGACATGGCATACGTTCTTGAAACATCTGGACGTCAGATTCAGGCAGGCTATTCCGGAAACTGGCTTGCTTCCTGCCCTCCTGCAGAACAAAAGCGTGTCCTTGCAGAAGAACCGGAAATGAAAAAAGACTGGGATGAAAAAGTCGGCGACCGCATGATTAAGATGGTAATCATTGGACGCCATCTTGATAAAGAACAGATCTGCAAAGATCTTGATGCCTGTCTTGACGACTAATAGCTCCAATAAAATAACTTATCTAAAAGGCTTTGGGAGGTACCGTCTAAGGATGGTACCCACCATTGACTTTCTTTTATAAACATACACTGATCTGTGTTATTAAAATCTTTTTTATAATCTATTGAATGAGAAGCAGCATAAACATTTGAATCCATAAGAGAAATAACATGAATTCCAACTTGTGGATTTTCGGAACCTGTTGTAGAGACTGCTCTATCTATAGCGGTCCGAAGATTTTTTGAAGCCTGTATTAATCCAGAATTTGATGAGTTTGAATAATAATCTGCCATTGCAGGGATATCAATAAATAAATCACAGGGATATTGGCGGTAGCTGTAAGATTTTATTTTAGGAAAATCATTAAGGACAGAATTTCTGCCGGCAGCATTTTTTATAGTTCCGGAAAGATTTTCTGCAAAGATTTCAAATTTCTCCATTACATCATAAAGCTTTGAATTATCAAAAACAGATGTATTTACAACAGAGCATTCTGCCATAATACGGGCAATCTCTTTTGGAGTAAAATTACATTCCGAAAGATCTTCTAAAAGATAACGATAATTCCAGCCGGATGAAGGAGAAACTCCAGGACTTGCAACAGTATAAGCCGCATAATTTCGTATTTCATAAACATTTTCAAATACTCCGGCAAAACATGTATCAAAGCCAAGAACACAAATTCCCTGATTTTTTAATGCCCGTCCCATCTGTGATACACTCATATAAGAACCAGATTTATCATCAATCGCAACTGCTCGGGAAGAATCACTTTTTTCTGAAAGCATAGAATACCTCCACCCTGTTCCGTGGCCCCATATTATAAGACTGTATTTTTCTGCTTCATATTCATTTTTTGCAAAGGTAATAAAATTTCGAAGGACATTGAAATTACCCATATCCAGCTCAGTCTGGCGAGTTGAAGAAATTCCAAGAATGGGACAATCAATACGTTTTGAAATTATAAAATTACTGTCTGTTTCGTCATGGACTAATTCAAAAAGGCGTGTATCTGTCCAGGCATCATTTGTTTCATCATAATCCTGGGCGCGGTCAAGCAGTATAAGAACGTTCATATTTTCAAAGGAAGCATGCTCCATAGCCTTTAAGTTCTGAATTGCATAACTTTCAAGATCATTGTCAGCAGCCATGTATACTAAAAGAGTCATTTTTTTTGGTCCGGGTTCTGAAATAATTTCAGGTTCAAGGATTGGTTCTGGTTCGGGTTCTAGCTCTGGGGCCGGTTCAGGTTCAGGTTCAGGTTCAGGTTCAGGTTCAGGTTCAGGTTCAGGCTCTGGTTCCAGGACAGGCTCTGTTTCGGGTTGGACAGCAGGAGGTATTTCTGGATCGACCGGAGGATCAGATTCTGTCTCCGTCTCAACGACTTGTTCAGGCTCGGGTTCTGGCTCAGACGTAGTTTCCGATCCAGTCTCCGGTTCAACTACAGGCTCTGCCTCAGGTTCCGTTTCCAGGGACTCAACTTCGCTAACAGATTTCTTTCCTATATAAGTTGATACTGCATCATAAATTCCAAACACATCACGCCAGACAGTTCCGTCAGAATAAACAATCCGGCTTACTACAAGAGAAAGAATTTCAAGATTTGTTTCATTCCCCTCTTGCTGCGGAAAATAATTTTCAAGCGAAATGCATAATTCCTTTTTTTCAAGACCTATAATTAAGCCTTTATATTCGCAGGAAAAAACTCCACTTGCAGAATTGTCAGTTTCTCCGACTCTTGTGCTTTTCAAGTTTATGTTCATTTCAACTTGCAAAACAGCTTTTGAAGATTGATTTGAAAAATCAAAATACAATATTTCGTTTTTACAATGCGCATTTGAAATTTCAAATTTCGGACAAAGCTGTCCAACAAGCGAACACGAAACAATAGAAAAACTTAATACAATAATTAAGACAGGAACACAAAGCTGCCTTTTCATAACATTAATCATATTTTCCTCCATAATAAATTATTTAAAAGGCTTCAAACCCAAAAGGATCGGCCCATTCTGTTCCATCAGAATATGTAATTAAACTTACATAAAGATATTCACATTCAAATTCATTATCTAAAGTCTGATTATCTTCCCTATAAAAATCCGAAGTACTATAAAAATATTCATCCAGATTTTTAACAAAGGTATAATTTGTTCCGGCGGGAACCTCTTCCTGGATTTTCATTACAACATTGTTACGCCCCCGCAGTGGACAATTCCCATCCTGATCAAACACAAAAAAGACGATTGTAAAGGAACTGACATCTTTAGAACTTTCATTACTGAACACACCCCTAAATTCATATTTTTGATTTGCAAGCCTTGATGTATTTGAGATTTCTCCTCTTATTGAATATGGGGTCTTGTTTCTGGCATATACTTTTAAAAATTCGAAAACTAGTAAACAAAGTGTTAAACAAATAATTCTTTTATTTCTTTCCATAATGCTTACTCCTCAGAATCATTCACTTGCTGCAGTTCAATCATATTTACCATCTTGTCATAAATTGAAGAAAATGAAGCTTCAGATTTCTTCATTTTTTTTAATTCCAAAAGTGCGGCTTTATTATTCTGCTCAAGTACAAACCCATACGCCTTATAAAGACAAACTGCTGAATATAAAGAAGTCTTTTTTTCACAAAAAATTTCATCCAGAAGTTCCAAGGCATTTTTGTACAAAGATTGCTCATAGAGATCCTCTACCGTATCAAAAATAAAATTACTGCTCAGAATCTCAAAACAAAAAACATCACCCTTATTATTAAAATCAAACTTTGCAGGCTTAAGTTTTGTGTATCCATATTTTTGCCCTGCAAGATTATACTCTCCTGCCGGAATATTATTGAAAACACAAAATCCATTTTTATTTGTAACGCCATAAACTGATTTATTAAAATTGCTTAAAATTATATCGCAGTCCCCTACACCACAACCGTTTTCATCAACAAGAAGCACAGTAAGTTCTGTAGTTCCCGAAAATTGACCTGTAGTCCTGCAGGCAGAAAAGACAATACCAGCAAACATCATCATAATTATACATTTCAGATACTTCATTTTATTCCTCTTATTTTTGTTTTATTCTCCCCTTTTCATCTTTATAGAATTCAACAGTAGTTCCATCTGTCCGGATTATTTTTCCAATATCCTTGCCCTTTATTTTTTCAAATTGTTTCGTTGAGTTTTCACGTGAAGAGGGACTTCCTCCCAGATTAATTTCATTTTGATTCTCGTAGTTTTCCAGAAAGATTTTTGAATTGTCTATAATGCTTTTATATAATTCATTCTGGTTACTAAGAAAAACATCAGAAAATAAAATTGAAAAAAACAGATAATCACCAGCAGGCTTTATTGAAAGACTTGAAACAGAAAGTTTTTTATCAAGCATAAACTCAAAGAAAGAGTTAAATTTTTGGTTAACACTGATTTTCTGAAATTCTTTGACCGGAAGCTGAACTTTTATTCCATAAGGATTCACACTTTCTTCTATAATTATAAAATTATTTTGAAGAAGAAAGTCACGTAATTCTGCAGCAGAATTACCTTCCTGATTTTTCATGACATTTAATACACTCGAACTATTTACCTTTAAGTTCAACTGAATCGTCATCAAAGGAATATTATTCTCATATGTTATGGAAAGGATTTTTACTTCTGGAGCAATCTTGCACACAGTTTCCGGATAGATATTCTTTACAGTTAAAGAAAGATTCTGCGAAAAGCCATTCAAATCCCAGGAAAAATGAAGAATTCTTCCATCATGTAAACTTACTAATTCAAGTACTTCCTGTAATTTTGCGAAAGGGTTTTCTTTCGAAACTACAAGAGACACCTCTTCCTGATTTTTAGCAGCGGGAATCTGCTCTTTAATACCTTTATTTTTTACCCGGCCAAATACAAAGAGCAAGAGAAGAAACAAAATAGAAGCAAAGAAAAAAGTATATATTTTTTGTTTGCTTCTCAAATCCTTGAAAAAAGGAAGTTTTTTAAATTCTGCAACATAAACAGGTTTTTGATTATTCTGATTTTTATATTCAGCAAGCCTGAATTTTTGCATTACAATAATATCAGCCTTTAATCCGGTTTTAGAAAAACGAATTTTTGAATCAAAGCAACAGTCATCCGAAAAACAGGGATGAAGTTTTTCCAGTTCAGAACAAATATATTTGTTTCTTTTAATACTCCCTAAAGCCTTAAATGGAAACGAGATAGAATAAACATCATAATAATCCTGGGGACATTTTAATGCAGATATCTTTGCTTTTTTCAAAAAAATCACTCCTTCTTTATACGGCAATAAACTTCACCACCACAATCTTCCATACCTTTTTTTCCTTCCCATTTTCCGTACATTAAAACACCTGTTTCACAAGCTTCATCAATCATAAATTCCCGAGCTTCACACCAGCCTATGTAATCAAGGTCGTAAATATCCCTACAAGTCAGCTGCCATTCTTCAAGATCCTTAAAACCTTTTTTGTTACAAGCATTTCTAAAGCTTTCTGCAATAAATTTTTTTGCTGCAAAATCCTTTTGATAGTACTTTACTTTTGTATCAAGACTTTTAAGTGAAAAAACATAATCTTTCACAGATACAGAAATGAGTCCTGCAAAAGTCAGAAAAACAAGAATTGTATGAAGCCTCACCTGGAACTTTCACTCCTTATTGCAGTTTGATTTTCTTTTTCAAGTTGAGCCGAATAAACAGTAAGCGATTTTTTCCATAGTTTTATCTCTGCTGATTTTTTTAATCTATAAGTTCCAACAAGAGTTGAAAGAGAGAGTGCAAGAATTATTATTGCTGTAAAAGCCGCTTTATTTCCATGAGACAATGTCGAGTCCATTTTCGTCTCCTCCTTTTTCTTTATCTGCCCCATAGCTAATGAGTACATAGGGCAAATTCTCAGGAACCTCTGACGGCATAAGGGAGCTTTCAGCGCTGATATACTCAAAATCGGTTCCCCAAGGATCTTTACCTGGTCTACGCTCAACATATGGTCCCTTCCATTCTTCTGGTACCGGATAGAAAACTGGTTTTTCCCATAAAGCTGAGAGTCCCTGTTCTGTTGTCGGGAATCGTCCACAATCGAGGAAGTAGGATTGTAATGCTGCACTGAATTGGTCAATTTGATTTCTGGCTGCTGTTTGTTTTGCGATAGACACAATTTTCGCAATCGATACCGTACATCCGGCCGTGAGTACTGCTGTAATGGCGAGGACCGCGAGAGTCTCCACAAAAGTAAAGGCCGGTTCTTTCTTCCATGATTTTTTCTTTTGATTAGACTTTGTTTTTTTGACATAATTTTTCTCCTGCATAAGATTTTTTCCTCCTCATAAAAATCAAAACTAGATAAAGACAGAACTATCCGTTAATAGTGGAAGTACTGAATTCATTAGAAACACCATAAGAAATATTCCTGTTCCCGTAAGAAAAAAAGGTTCAATCAGTTTAAAACAAACTGCCCGCCTCTTTTCGTCACGAGAATTCAGACTGAATGCTATTTTCTCAAAAAGATTATTTTTCCCTCCAGTGTTTTCGGCATAGAAAAAGGCATCCTCAATTTCTGCCTGTCGTGAAAAACCTTTACCGTTCAAAGAAAAAGCATTTTTTAAACTGATACCATAGGACAATTTTTCTCCTGCTCTGGCAAACAATTGACCTTCTTTTGTATCAAATCCAAGAAAATTCACAGCATCATTCACGGCATTTGAAAGACTTTCTCCTCCTTTTACAAGAAAGCCGGTTGCAAGAAATGCTTCATATAATTTATTTGTTCCAAACGTTTTTCTTAAAACCATAAAGGCCATAAAACAAAATAAAAATAAAAAACTAAATGAAAGAATAATACTTGAATAAAGCTGCTGCATTAATTGAGGATTCGTCTGCTCCAAAGAAAACAATGAAGCAGAATATGTGTATAAAATAATTCCAACTGCCACAGCAAGGCAAATTACAAAAGAGGGATACAGAGCCGCTTCTTTTACCTTTGAAAGATTTTTTTCATCTCTTCTTAGTTTTTCCTTAAGATAAGAAAGAGTTCCTTCAAGATTTCCACAGCGTTCTGCAAAATTTACAAATGATATATAAGCTTTTCCAAACTCTATAAAAGGACAGACTTTGAGGGCATTAGAAAAAGAGCTTCCGTTAAACAAAGCTGTATACAGATTTGCAGCAGCAATTGTAATAGTCTTATTTTTCTGACCTGGATTTTTAGCCATTATATAAAGGGCATTTTTGAGCCCACATTTTTTTTCACTCACAAGCTCCTCAAGAGTTTCTGTAAACTTTAATTTATTTTTTCTATTTGAAATACTATTTATCATACGGCAACCTCCTCTTTTTTGCTTTTATTATTTCTTGGGATAAACACAGACTTTCTACCAGATTTGGCAGGGGAAATAATTCTCATTTTTTCTTCACTATCGTCTTTTATTTCTTCAACGGCTTCTATATTCACCATGTGTCGTTCTTTTAAGACTCCAATTGTTTTTTCAAGCACCTGATTATAATTTGTTATATGCTCAAAATAATTTTCAAACTCCTGTTCCGTTAACTGTTTATCTGCATTATTAATCAGTTTTTCTGTAGGTTCTGCGACGTCGGCCACAAGATTTACGTGACCTTCAAAATTGTTCAGTTCCTGAACAACAACTCCTTTTAATACCGAAACAATCAGGTTACGAGGAACACCAAGATTTTCCAAACGAAGAATGACTCCGGCTGCAGAAGATGCATGAAGCGTTGCAATAACAAGATGCCCTGTAAGAGCAGCTCTTATAGCAACAGAAGCACTGCTTTCATCTCTAATTTCTCCAATCATTAAAACATCAGGATCCTGACGGAAAATATGCATAAGTGCTTCGAGATAAGAATTCTTTTCATCAATTTGTATCTGTGTAATTCCGGGAATAAGATATTCAGGAGGATCTTCAAGGCTGATTATCTTTGTAGAATTCTTACCATTTGTTTCAAGTTCAACTAAAAGTGCCGCTGCTGTTGTTGATTTTCCGGCACCAGTAGGACCGCAAATTATAATAAGTCCATTTGGTGCTTTACTCATTTCTTTTATTCTTAAAAGCTGCGATTGAGTAAAACCAAGTTTATCTAAGGTAAGAGGAAGCCTGCTGGTATCAAGCAATCTTATAACAAGTGATTCCTCCGAGCCCTTGTTTTTTCCACATACAAGACCTACAGTTGAGACTCTCACAAAAACAGGGCTCCTTTCTCCATAAACAAAATGACCTTCTTGACTTCGTCTTTTTTCCAATACATTCAATCCAGCCAGAAATTTGATTCGCTGAATAAGTTCTATGCATATATCCTCTGTAATAGTTGTTACAGTCTGAAGTTTTCCTAAAATTCTAAATCGAACACAGTTATTTTCTATATGAATATCTGTGGCCTTATTTTTTCTGGCATCAGCCATTATCGTATCGAGCAAGAGAACAGCTGCTGTCTCCGACTCCTTTTTCTGATTCTCTTTTTTATCTTGCAATTCTTGTGTTTTGGATTCTTTTAAATCCGGAAGTATTGCATTTTGAGAATACAAATGAGATACCTGTCTCCGTAACTCGGAATGATTTCCTGCCACAAACTGAATCGAGGGATTACTTTTGTAAATCTCGGGGCAGTCTTCCTGGCGATTCACATATTCAAGATAATTCTTGAAAGCTTTTGTTACCCTAAATCTAAGCTGTTTATCATCCGGATTTTCGGCTAAAAAACAAATTCTTGCACCTTCCTGTTTTTTGATTGCAATACCATTATACAGACAATAAGCAGGTGTTAACTTAAACTCATAATTTCGCATCTCTTTCCTCCAAGAACGTTTTTTTATAAAAAGCTTCGCATCTTTCAAGCAGTGAAGAACGAACTTTTATATTGTCATTCTGATTTTTGATATAAGATAAACTGTATTCTTCGATATGTGGCACAAGATAAATTACCATCTGTGTCTTTTCCGAAATTTTACCTGACTTTCTGAATAATCTTCCTAATAAAGGAACTTTAGAAATCAAGGGAACTCCGCTAAAACTTTGTGAATTTGAACTTTGCACAAGCCCGCTTATAACAATAGGTTCCCCACTTTTTCCACAAATTTCCGTTGTTACAATCTTTTCACTAGTTGGCGGAGGATTCCCTGTCGAAGAAGAAGTATCAATTCCCTGACGCGTTACAGAAGCAGTTACAGTACTTGTAATCATTCCATCTCCGCTCACAAAACCAACAACATCTAACTTCAAACCAGAAACAATCTCTTTTGTCACACCAGAATAGACAGGCTTACCTGTATCAGGATCAAGATTATTATCCCTATACCTGTAAGTATTAGTGTTTTGAAAATTAATCTGTTTTCCCGCAAGTCCATGAAGCGTCGTATCAGCAAAAACCGAAGTTCTATTCTCTTCAATCGAAGTCTGCAGCTGAGCCGCAAAATTCAATCCAAAAGCACTGATAACATTCAAATTCAAGTTCAACACGTTTCCGAGTTTTACACCAAAATCACTCATGTCTCCAATTTTCATTTTCCCGACAGAATAATTTGGATTCCAGGAATTCTCGCTTCCTTCATCATACTGCAAAATCAACAAATCATAGCTCACCCGAACAACAGGCCTATCGCAAATTTTCACATGTTCCAGCAAATTCAAATACGAAGACTCAGTACCCTTAAAATAAACCCCCGAATTATCATCCGCAAAAAACAAACACCCCTTATCCACACCAGGCGGCAAATACTTAAGCAGATCTTCAGGACGAATATATTTTAACTCAACAAGATACGTATCTACCTTTAAATCAATCTCATCTTTCAACGATTCAATCTCATTAAATACACTGGCATCAACACAAACCAGAAACGACATCTCATCAGGCAAAACGATACATTCAACATTCCCAAAACGCTTATTCAAAATCGAAACAAAATTATCTGCCTTCGTATAAGAAAGATTTACCTTGTACCAGTTCTTCTTACCAGAAAGAAGTTTCTCCCTTACACCAGAATCCGCAACAACATAAAAAACACCATCAGTCAAAACAAGACCAAGACCACTCTGGGCACAAACCTTCTGCAATGCATCCTCAAAATTCTTTGCAAGAAAAGAACTCCTCGTTATCTTCACATCACCACCGGCAAGCACACAAAAACCAGCGTCCGCATCATCATTTAATCCAAACAATGCTTCCAACACATCACCTACTCTAGAATCCCGTACATCCACACAAACAGTTCCGTCTTCATTTAAATGCACATCTACATTTCCAAAAGCAGAACCACCTGCATTCACAGCAAGAGACTTCCTCGCAAAATGATAGCCCGAATCCTTTTTTTCAAGCGAATAACCGTTCAATCTCAAACACAAACTCTCAAGCAAATCAAACTCATTCAAATCCCTGAAATGCACATTCATCGTACCGGCAGGCAGCACCTCATAAGTAAGAGCAGCTCCCAATAACAACGAAAGCTTTTCTACAATCTGTTCCGCAGACAAATCACAAGCATCAAGACAATACAAGCCGTTTTGCTCAACAAGTCTGAACCTGCTGACTGTCCACAAATCATCCTCTTTTAAAACATACAATCTTGCACCTTTCAAAAAAGAATCAAAAGCTGTTTCAAAATCCTTACCCGTAAAACGAAAGTCAGCTTTCCCATTAACAGTATCATCACAGACAATCGAAATACCGGTATCAAGAGAAACAACATACAGAATGTCACGAATTGAACAATCCGAAAAATCCCAACTGTAGGCTCTTCCCGCAGCAGTATTCTTACCCTCCGCAAAAACAGATGATAAAGATACCAGCCCCCAGACAAGCATACAGATTACGAACCGCCAGAGCGTTTTCAACTTAAGCCCCCTGATTTCTAAAAGTTTCACAACATAATATTAGAAATAAAAGTGGACTTGTTACAAAAATTTGAGAAAAAAAATGAAAAAATATTAAAAAAAATGTGTTTTTTTGGGAAAATTTATTATTTTTTGAAGATTCTTCTCTTCATGCGAGCTTTGAGCATATCAAGCTCATCTTTGTAGTTAATGCTTTTGAGTGTTGGGAAACGATGCATAAAGCTTTCGAGGTTGCGTAATTTTGGCTGGAAGCTTTCAATTTTCTTAAGGATAGATGCGCTGAATTCATCTCTGCGTTCGTTTGCATGAGCTTTTACAGAGCCAATAATTTGAGAAAGAGACTCACCTTTGAACCATTGTTCGTGACCATATCGTTCGCGAAGATTTTCTCCAAAGGCTTTTATACGGGCCATAGATACAGAAAAATCAACAAGACGGCGAACGGTAATAAGAAGGTCTACAGTTAATGCAAGGGCAATAATATCGGCAGTAAGAGTAAGAACAAAATCAGAAAAGAGAGAAAGGAACTTCATTACAAAAGGCTGAATAAAGTGAATGATTACCAGACCAAGCAGGCCAAACAAAAGAGAGTTGAGCAGGCAGACACGACCTTTTATATTGAACTTATAACGAGAATAATCCCACCAGCGGGTATGAAAAAGCTTTTCCAAAATCCAGCTGGAGATGTATTCTACAACAGTTCCAAAAAGCATGCTTGCACAAAAAAGCCTCAGCCAAGTTGTATAAAGTTCTTGCGGCAAAAGCAGAATTGAAAGCCCCCCAAACCCATAAATAGGACAGAGCGGTCCATGCAAAAATCCGCGGTTTACAAATTTATGTTCAAAGAAAATACCTACGTACAAAACTTCCGAAATCCAGCCGACAAAGCTGAAGATTATGAAAATAAGAAAAACAATGTGAAATGGTAAATCATAAACCGGTAATACGTTCATATATTTAAATATAATAAAAAAATCATGAAAAGGCATTAAAAAAATGGCGGGAGGGAGTGGCTGCAGATTTCAAAAACGCTCTGAAGTGCGGTCGCGTAAGCGACCATGTATATAATTACAAGGCACTTCAGCGCGTAGCGGGCGAGACAATATGTTGTGTCTCCTGATTTGCAAAAACGTGGATTTAGCTTCAAAATGGAGACAACTATAAACCAAAATGAAGCATTACCAAAATGCAAAAGGAGACACAACATGGAAAGTA
>Ga0247609_10002382_pt1 | contig 20035 bp, 20 predicted proteins | sample 172DNAGHGlowgp2_FD_193487 | JGI IMG/M metagenome (GOLD analysis project Ga0247609, IMG submission 193487) | Sheep rumen microbial communities from Palmerston North, Manawatu-Wanganui, New Zealand - 1728 DNA GHGlow gp2 | ecosystem: Host-associated > Mammals > Digestive system > Stomach > Rumen ...
AAGCCCTTCGCCGATTATATCGCCGATTTTTTTTCGCGGATTCAAACTGGACATCGGGTCTTGAAAAATCATCTGCATATTTTGCCTAAGCATTTTATTCGTTGAGCCGTCGAGGGAACCGGAAATTTTTTTGCCGTTAAAAATAATTTCGCCGTCGGTCGGGTCGTAAAGCCGAATGATACTGCGCCCGATTGTCGTTTTGCCGCTCCCCGATTCGCCAACAAGCCCGTAAGTTTCGCCGGGATAAATTTCAAATGAAACGCCATTAACCGCCTTAACCGTAAAGCTCCGCGAAATTTTAAAATGCTGTCGAAGATTTTTAACTGTAAGCAGAGGTTCAGCCATAATGCGCCGCCTTTCTCGCTCGTTGCAAACGCGATTTTAATTCGGGCGGCATTTCGATTTTTGGCGCGTCGGGGTGAAGTAGCCACGTTGCCGCGTAATGTGTATCAGAAATTTTAAACATGGGCGGCTCTTCGCGCTCGTCAATCTTCATGGCAAATTTATTTCTTGCGGCGAAGGCGTCGCCCTTTGGCTCGTGCAAAAGGTTAGGCGGACTGCCTGGAATGGAATATAATCTATCGTCGTCAGTTTCCAAATCGGGCATGGCGGAGAGCAAGCCCCAAGTGTACGGGTGGCGCGGGTCGTAAAAAATTTCTTCGACCGTGCCGAACTCAATAATCTTGCCCGCATACATGACGTTGACAAAATCGGCAACCTTAGCCACAACGCCTAAATCATGCGTGATATAAATTACTGATAAGCCCATTTGATTTTGAATGTCCTTGATTAAATCCAAAATCTTAGCTTGAACGGTGACATCAAGGGCGGTTGTCGGCTCGTCGCAGATTAAAATTTTCGGCTCGCAAGAAAGAGCGATAGCAATTACAACGCGTTGCCTCATGCCGCCTGAAAGTTGGTGCGGATAATTTCTCATGCGTTTTCTTGATTCGTTAATGCCAACCAATTTTAAAAGTTCCAAAGCTTTGGCGCGGGCGTCAGCTTCGGAAATTTTTTTATGCAGGAGCATTGCCTCCGTAATCTGGTCGCCGATTTGCATTGTGGGATCTAAACTCGTCATCGGGTCTTGAAAAACCATCGCGATTTGCTGCCCGTTAATTTTTTGCCGCAAATCTTTTTTTGTCAGCGTCAAGAGGTCAAGCCCGTTGTAAAAAATATTTCCGCTGTTTATGACGCTGTTATTGTCCAGAAGACCAACAACGGCTTTCATGGTAACGGATTTTCCCGAACCCGATTCGCCGACAAGCGCAACAGTTTTTCCCTGCGGCAAATCTAAATCAACGCCGCGTATCGCGTGAATATTGCCCGCGTTCGTTTTAAAAGTTATATCCAGATTTTTAATCGAAAGAATATTTTCCATTTTTACATATCCTCAAGCTTTGGAGCTAGTGCCTCGCGGAAGCCGTCGCCTATCAGATTGAATCCTAGCATAAGAATTGCCAAAACGCATATCGGCGGCAAAATCTGATAAGGCAAGATTGTAATGTTGTTAAAGCCCGCCTCAATGAGCGAACCTATCGAACATTGCGGCAGGACAATTCCGACACCGACAAAGCTTAGGAAAGCCTCCGTAAAAATCGCAACGGGAATTGAGAACATAACCTGCGTAATAATCGGTCCGATTGTGTTCGGCAAAATTTGCTTAAAAGTTATGTGGAAACTGCCCGCGCCGAGCGTCCGACTTGCAAGGACGTATTCGCGCTCTTTTATTTTTAGACACTCTGCCCGCGCAATTTTGCTCATGCCAATCCATTCGGTGATAAGTAGCGACGCGATAACAAGCCCAATTCCCTTCGGCATGAAAATTGCCAAAATCGAAATGATAACCAGCGTTGGAACGGAACCGATAATTTCAACCAGGCGTTGAAGAACGTTATCGACGCCGCCGCCGAAGAAGCCCGAAATCAATCCGTAGCTCGTGCCGATAAGCATATCAATAAAAATCGCAACGAACGCGATAATCAAAGAGACTCGCGCCCCTTGCCAAGTTCGCGTCCAAAGGTCGCGCCCCATATCGTCAGTACCAAAGATAAAAGTTTTATCGGAAAATAAATTCTGCGCGGAGCCGGCGAATTGCGGCGATAAACTTTTGGCGGTAATTTCTTGTCCAGCTGAATCCGTCACCGAAATAATTTGTTCGTAGCTGTAGGAACTGATAAGCGGCGCGAAGACAGCAAAAATAAGTATCGTGACAACCAAAATTAAACCCGTGACGGCAAATTTATTGCGGAAGAAATGAACGGCAACGCCTTTCCAATAGCCCTGCGAAGCAAAATTTTTATCAACGGTTATATCGCGGTCGGTGATAAATTCAAAATCCTCTTTAGTCGGCGTGTACATGTTCAACCCTCCTTTGTCGCCAAGCGAACTCGCGGATCTATTATCCCGTATAAAATGTCAAGCACGAGCATTGCGCCGATATAAAGCGCGGAAAAAACTATGCTCAACGCCAAAACGTAATTGTAATCGACGCCCTGCCCGGCTATCGCGTCAACCATTAACTTACCAACGCCGTTTATCCCGTAAATTTTTTCTATGACCATTGCGCCCGTCAGCAAGCTCACGACAAGCGGCGCGATAACCGTTACAATCGGAATCAGCGCGTTTCTTAAAACGTGGCGGCGAATCAATTCAAAGCCGTAAAGCCCTTTCGCCTCAGCAAGCTTGACGTAATCGCTGTTGATGACTTCGACCATTTCATTGCGCGTAAAGCGTGCTATTGTCGAAATTGCAAACAAGCTTAAAGACAGCATTGGCATTATCGACGAGCTTAAAAAGTTTGACGGGTCGAAAAAATACGGGAAGAACGGAATTTTATACGAGAAAAAATATTGCAGGAAAATCATAAAGACATAAGACGGAATGCACACGCCCAAAATTGAAATTAAAGTACATAAGCCATCTAAAAATTTCCCGCGATTGAGGGCGGCGACAATTCCAATCGCCAGCCCAACGAATGTTCCGAACAAAATCGACAGCACGCCAATTTTAAAGGAATTGATAAGGCAAGCCGTCAAAATCGGTTTAATCGGTGCGCCGTTGTAAAGCGAAGTGCCGTTGCCAAAACTGCCGCCGAGCAACATTGACATATAATCAACGAATTGAACTAAAATCGGTTTGTTAAGTCCGAGTTCTTCGCGCTTTTGCAAAATCATTTCGGCGGACATACGTTCAACGGGGAAGGGGTCGCCCGGCATGATTCTAATCAGCACGAACAGCACAAAGATTATTATCAGCAACGTAAGCACCGACATTAAAATTCTTTTTGTTACGTATCTAGTCATTGCAGTTTCACATTTTTAAACACGCGTTCGATACCTGCGGAATGGAATTCAATTCCCGTGACGTTCGGGGAAATTAAAACGGCGTTGGCGTCAGTGAAGAGAGGAGCGATAACCGCGTTTTCAAGCAAAATTTTTTCTGCGTCGTAAAGGGCGTCCCAACGAGCGTCATAATCTGCGGCGAGGTCGCCCGTCGAGCAATCAGCAATAATTTTGTCGTAATCGGCGTTGCTCCAGTGTTCGGCAATTTCGCAACCTTCGGTCGTCCACAGCGTAAAGAAAGTCATCGGGTCGTTATAATCGGGTACCCAATCGACAAGAGCCATATCGTAATTGTTCGAGGTAACGTTACTTAAATATTCGGCTTTGGGCATGGGCTGAAGATTAACTTTCACGCCGGGCAAATTTTCTTCGACTTGCGATTTGATAGCTTGAACGATTTTAGTTGAGCTTGCGCCGTCATTGGAATAGATAAAGTTAATCTCAAAAGTTTCCTTGCCGAGTTCAGCCTTAGCTTTATCTAAAAATTCTTTGGCGCGGTCGACGTTGAAGCCAACATAATCAGCGAATTGCTCTTGGTCTTCCGCAAAAAATTTACCGGTCTTAGCATTGGGCGCGAACTCAACGGGAATTGCAGTATAAGTTGCCTTTGCGCCGTTCATGACAAAATTATAAACGAGCGATTCGCGATCAATGGCGTTGGAAATTGCAAGGCGCAAGTTGACGTTAGAAAGTGCGCCAGCGTGATGATTCTTCGGGTCTTGGTTAAAGGACAGATAATAAAGATAACCGGAAAGGAAAGTTTGCAGATTGCTGGAAAGTTCAGCATCCTCTTTAACGTGTGCAACCTGATTGCCGCCGATATTCACAACGTTAAGCGTGCCATTTTTAAAAGAAGTCAGCGCGTTATCGGAAGAGGAAACGACTTGATATTGGAAGCCGTCAATCATAACCTGCGCGGCGTTCCAATAAGAATCGTTTTTCTTAAGCTGAATGTTGGCGGTGCCAGGAATATATTCGCTCAACATGAACGCGCCATTTGATAGAAAAGTTTCGGGGCTTGTGCCGTAGCTACCCTTTTCGAGCGAGTTATAAAATTTTTCGTTGACGGGATAAAAAGTTGGGAACGCCATAAGCGAAGTAAAGAACGGGACGGGCGCATCCAACTCAACGACAAAAGTTTTAGCGTCGGGCGCACTCACTCCTAAAGTTGTAGGGTCGGCACCTTTTATAACGGCGTCGGCGTTCTTAATGCAAGCAACCGTTGAACCCATAACGTAAGAATATTCCTCCGCCATTTGGCAATGACGCCGCCAAGCAAAAACAAAATCATCTGCGGTAACGTCGGAGCCGTCAGCCCATTTGGCTTCACGCAGGTGGAAAGTATAAGTTTTGCCGTCTTCGGAGACTTCATAATTTTCGGCGAGCGCAGGAACAGCTTTACCTTCCGCGTTAAGTTGCATTAAACCATCAATACAATCGGCGATAACTTCAAAAGACACGGAGTCAGTTGCCTGTGCGCTGTCGAGTGAAACGACGTTTGAACCGAGCATAACGCTTAATTTGCCGTTGCCAGCAGAATCATCGCCGCCGCAACCCGCAAAAATCATCGTCATCAGTAGCAAAGCCGCTATTAAAAATTTTTTCATCGTGCGATTCCCTCCTCAATGTAAAAATGTTGATAATCTTTTTCGTCGTCCCAACTGCCGCCCCATAAAAAACCGTGCGCCGCGAAAAGTCTGCAACATAAATCATCTCCCGTAATTTTGTAGGGGAAATTTTTAGCGCGGTCTTCAAAGGCGGCTGAATTGTCAGGCGCGATAATTTTTTTGCCGTCAACCTCTTTGATGTACGGATTGTAAAGCGGATTTATATCAACCGCCATACCGTAGCCGTGCAAAGAAATTCTGTTCGTAAAGGAGACGTAGCGAAAATTAAAACACGAAGAATTATTATCACGCATTGAAAGTTCGTCGTCGGCGTCGTATTCGTCAATCAGCCGAATCTTTTCAATCGGATAATTCTCCGTGTAAAGTTTTTGAAAAATGTCAAGCAACGGTTCAGCAATGCGAACGTTGCAAATCAATTCTCCCGCGTGAGTTTCGCCGCTTAAATCCTTATGCAGGACGTGCAGATAACGAAAAACGTCCAAAGGCAACGGGCAATTTTTCTTATAAGACTTGCCGTCAATCCGCGCAAAAATTTTCTCGTTAATCTCCGCGCTGTAAAATGCTTTGTCCAAAAATCTGATACCTCCCTGAAAAATTTCTGATATAATATCAAAGCAACTAATCAGCGTCAAGATTAAGGAGGCGACGGAATGTTTTTTGAAAAGGTGGAAGCTCCAGCTTTTGGGGTGATTGTTTATCGGGACGGCGCAGAAATTTATTCAAAGTTTATTGGGCGGCGCGTTATCGAAAGGTCGTTGCCCGTTACACGAAATACCCGATTCCGTGCGGCGTCGGTCTCCAAAATGTTCACGGCGTTTAGTATCATGCAACTGGTTGAGGCAGGCAAAATAAATCTTGATGCGGACGCAAGCGATTATCTCGGCTTTGAACTTCGCAACCCCAATCATCCTAAAAAAAAAATTACCGTGCGAATGTTGGCAAGTCATACTTCTTCCATTCGCGACGGAAAAATTTACAGCACGCCGCCCGATATAAGCGTTAAAGAATTTTTTATTCCAGACGGAAAATTTTTTGAAGGCGGCGCACATTTCGGAGCGGAGACGGTTGGAAAATTTTTTACCTATTGCAATTTGAATTACGGTTTGCTCGGAACGATTATTGAACTTGTGACGGGCGAACGCTTCGACCTTTGGCAGAAGAAAAATATTTTGCGGCAACTCGACGCCCGCGCAGATTATGTGCCCGCCAATTTAGCCCGCGCAGATTTTGAAATGCTTGGCGCGATTTATCGCAAAGAAAATTTTTGGCGCGCTCAAATGGACGACTTCAAAGGCGTTCAGCCGCCGCAAGATACGCTGTCTTTGCAAAATCCCTACGACGAAACTTTTCAGCAGAATTTTGATTTAAAAAGTTATCGCGTCGGGACAAACGCCACAATTTTTTCTCCGCAAGGCGGCTTGCGAATTTCTTTTGCGGAACTTGCCAACGCTTTGGAAATGCTAATGAACGGCGGCACTTTTCGCGGCAAAAAAATTTTAAGCAGTGAATCCGTTTCCGAAATGATTATGCCACATTGGATTTACAACGGCAACAACGGCGACACTCAAGGCGGCGCAATTAAATCTTACGGGCTTGGCGTTTATAACTACGACGAAAATTTAATTGGGCATACGGGCGAGGCATTCGGGCTGTTGTCGGGACTTTATTTTATCCCGAACAGCGGGACGGGCTTTATCTTCATGCTGAACGGCGAGGCGACAGCGGGCGGCAATTATCTTTTGGAAAAAAAAATTATCGACGCGATTTGTCAAAAAATATTTGAGCGACGCTCTCAACGTGCGAAGTAAACGGGAACATATCGACGGGCTGAATTTTTTTTGTTCGATAGCCGAGTTCGTCCAGAATTTTTAAATCGCGGGCTAAGGTCGCGGGGTTGCAGGAAACGTAAATAATTTTATCGGTCTCCATTGCGGCGAAAGTCTCCAAAACTTTTTTATCGCAACCTGCGCGGGGCGGATCGGTAATTATCACGTTGGGAAAATGTACAGAGTTGGCGAGTCGCGGAAAAATTTTTGCGGCGTCGCCGATAAAAAATTCAATGTTGCGGATATTATTTTCCCGCGCATTTTTTTTTGCGTCGGCAATGGCGGAAGAAACAATTTCCGTGCCGTAAACGCGATGAGCATTTCGCGCCATGAACAAACCAATCGTCCCCGTACCGCAATAAGCGTCAATAATAATTTCCCCGCCCTCAAGTTCGGCGAAATCCAGCGCGGTTTTGTAAAGAATTTCAGCCTGCGCGGTATTGACTTGGAAAAATGAACGCGCCGAAATATTGAACTTCAAATCGCCAATCTTGTCGTGGATTGTCGGCTTGCCGTATAAAATTTTTGTTTCGCGCCCTAAGATAACGTTGTTGTGGAAAGTCTGGATATTCTGTTGGATACTCGTAACGTCGGGCAGTTCTTTAACGAGAGCGCGGACAAAATTTTTTTCGTTCGGGAAATTTTTCGTGGCGGTGACGAGGACAATCATAAATTCGCCGTTGCAACCTACGCGCCCCATGACATGACGCAGAAAACCTTTGTGGGTGTCTTCGTCGTAAGGTTGTAGATTAAATTTTTTCGCGACGTTGCGGACGGCGTTAAGAATTTTATCGTTGACGGCATTTTGAATCATGCAGGACGTTGTATCAATAATTTTGTGACTGCCGCGAGCGTAGCAACCAATTTGCAAATTTTTTCCAACAGGGAATTGCATTTTGTTGCGATAGCGCAAAGGATTTTCCATGCCGAGCGTATCTAAAATTTTTATGCCGTCAAGCTTGCCGATTCTTTCCACCGCGTCGACGACCTGTTGACGTTTCCATTTCAACTGCGCGGGATAACTCAAATGCTGAAGTTGACAGCCGCCGCAATTTTTATACAGCGGGCAAAAAGGTTCCACGCGCTCCGCAGAACTTTTGACGACTTCGACGAGACGAGCGATCGCATAATTTTTTTTGCGCGTCTCAACTTCCGCTAAAACTTCTTCGCCTGGCAACGCGCCTTCAACAAAAAAAGTAAGCCCGTCAAGTTTGCCGACACCTTCGCCTGACGAGCCGAGTCCGTGAATTTTAATTAGCTGTGGCATTTCGCATTATCCTCAAGTCTTCGTTAAGTTGAGCTTTTAAATCTTCGACGGAAGCAAAAATTTTTTCGTCGCGCAACTTTTCCATAAAGCTTACAAAAATTTCTTCGCCGTAAATGTTTTCGCTGAAGTCGTCAATAAAAACTTCCAGCCGCCGCCGCGCAACCTTGAAAGTCGGATTGTCGCCAATGTTCGCAATGCCGTTAAAAATTTTGCCGCGCACTTTTACTTTGACGATATACGCGCCGTTGGGAAGCATTGCGCGATTGTCGGCAATTTCAAGGTTAGCAGTCGGGAAGCCGAGCTTGCGCCCGCGCCGGTCGCCGTTGACAACTTCGCCCGCGTAAGTGAAATTTCTGCCTAAAAGTTCGTTAGCCGAAATTAAATCGCCCGCCGCAATCAAGGCGCGAATTCTGGTACTGCTTACAATTTTTCTATCGACGTTGAAACTTTGACAAACTTCCGCCTTGAAACCGTAAGCCGCACCCTCGCGCAAAAGCATTCGATAATTCCCGCGTCCGAAGCGTCCGAAGGTATAATTTAAGCCCGTGACGACGTAAGCAGGCGCAATTTTTTCTTGCAACAGTTCTAAAAATTCTTCGGGCGATTTGCGGCTGAATTCTTTTGTAAATGGAATTTCAATCAATACCTCGACGCCCATATCAGAAAAAATTTCGCGGCGCAGATTTTTACTGCCAATCATGAGCGGCGCGTTTTCGGGCGCGATAACTGTTAGCGGGTGATTCGAGAAGGTAAAGACAATGGCGGTACCGTCAATCTGCTTAGCCTTGTCGATAGCGTGACGGATAACACTAGCGTGCCCTAAGTGAACGCCGTCGAACATGCCGAGCGCGACGACTGGACGCGGATATTTTTTAGTTAAGCCTGCGATTTTCTTTATTATCTCCAAACAAATAACCTCCGGATTTAGGTTAGTAGGTGGTTAATTGTTAGGTGGGTAGGTTGTTAGTACTACTCACCTACACACCTAAACAACTACCCACCTACTTTTTCTTGCGCTTTTTGGCTTTTTTAGGCGAGCGCGTAGCATTGGCAAACTTAGCTTTCATTTTCTCTTCCTGCTCTTTTTGCTTATCGGTAGTTTTCTTGTCGCGTTGCATTTTGGCGTACTCCGCGCCCAGCCCCGCGATTTTGTGTTTAACCGTCATAATCGGGTGACTTAAAAGCATTTTCTTTTGTCCGCCCTTCATGATAGCGTTAAAATCGTTGGTATAGCGTTCGCCGAAACAGGGCGTTTCGCATTGTTCGCAAATGGGCTTGCCGATACCGTAAGGGCAACGGCTAATTTTAATCATGACGGTTGAGAGGATAGCAGTACACTTGCCGCAGAGTTTTCCGTCGGTTGTGCCGTGATTGGCGTTGCAATATTTGCCAAAAGTTTTGCGGATATTTTCTTTCTCCTTAGGGACGTTATTTTTTAATTCAGGCTCCTTGCGCTTGGGCAGGATACTTTTAATTTTGTCGAGAATTCCCATTAGGCAATCTCCTTTCCGGTTGAATTGATTTATTTTAATTGCCGCGCCGAATAAAAGCAAGATTTTGTTTGACACGGACTCAACTTCAACAATAAAATAAAAAAAATTTTTTAATTTGGAGGCGGTCGAATTGCTCGATAAAAAGAATTTACTAATATTCATAATAATGATCGGCGTATTTGGAATTTTAAATACGGAAATGGGCTTTATCGGAATTTTGCCGTACATAGCCGAGCGATACGACGTAACGATAGTACGCGCGGGACTTTTAATCAGTTTATTTGCGTTGGGCGTGGCGATAGCGGGTCCAACAATGCCGCTGATATTTTCGCGAGTGAATCGTAAGTATTTGATGATTTTCGTTTTGGGATTGTTCACGGTCTGCAACACAATTTCGATTTTCGCGCAAGATTTTAATTTGCTGTTGGCAGTTAGAGTATTGCCGGCATTTTTTCACCCGGTTTATTGCTCAATGGCGTTTACAGTGGCGGCGATGATAGCGGGCGCGAAGGAAGCACCCAAAGCCGTCGCAAAAATCAATATCGGCGTAGCGGCGGGAATGGTTGTTGGCGTTCCGATAAGCAATTTTTTAGCGGAGCGGATTTCTTTATCAGCGTCGATGACATTTTTTGCGCTGGTGACATTAGCGGCGTTAATCGCGACAATTTTTTATGTGCCGTCAATGCCGGTTAAAAAAGCGTTGAGTTACGGCAGTCAATTAAAAATTTTGAGCAAAAAAGTATTATGGTCGTCGATAATCGCGGTTATCTTTTTGGACGGGTCGATTTTTGGCGTATTCAATTATGCGGCGGAATATTTAGCGCGGGTGTCAATGGTTGCGCCGACATCGGTAAGCGTGTTGTTATTTGTATTCGGCGTGTGCAACATATTCGGGAGCATGTTAGCGGGCAATTTATTGACTTCGCAACCTATGACAACGGTAAAATTTTTCCCGTTCATTTTGGCGGCGGTGTATGTGATGTTCTTCAACGAGCCGAATTTTTATTTGCTAACTGTGCTGATAATTTTTTGGGGGATATTGGCGGGCGTTGCGGCTAACATTTATCAATTTTGGATATTCCGAGCGGCACCGGAGGCACCGGATTTTGCAAACGGAATATTTTTAACGTCAGCAAATTTGGGTTGCATGGCGGGCACTGCTTTTAGCGGATTGTTCATTGACGCGTTGGGTACGCCTTATGTAATTTTCGGCGGAATAATATTTGCGATAGGTTCAGCGGCGGTAATTTGGACACAAGCGGCGCGGCACGAACTCAATCCTTTATTGAAGTAATTCACTCGAACACGTTAAAACCATGCAGGTTTTGCCGATTTAAGAGGTGGTTAGTTGTTAGGTTTTCCATTACGAATTACGCATTAAAAAAAGCCCCCAACCGCGCAGGTTGAGGGGAAATTTTTTATCTTATCGAAACGTCGCCGGCGTAAACCGTCTGCAAACCCTGTTCGGTTTCAACGACAAGTGCGCCGTTAGCGTCAAGGTCAATCGCCTTGCCTGTAAAACTTTTGCCGTCGCTAGCTGATATAACCCGAACATTTTTGCCAAGTGTAACGTTATATTTCTTCCAACGATCAATGATTCTATCAAATCCCGAATTATTGACTTCGATATAAAGTTTGTCGAATTCTTCAAGAACTGCGCGGAAAAGTTCAACACGCGACAAAGGCGCGCCGTTCATTTCGGACAGCGACGCGGCAACGGGGCGAATCTCTTCAGGGAATTCTTCGCGGCTAATGTTTACGTTAATCCCAATTCCCACGACAATATAAGTTATCTTGCCGATTTCGCCGGTCATCTCCGTTAAAATGCCGACAATCTTGCGCTTTTTAAACATAATATCATTTGGCCATTTTATTTGAGCGCGCAATTTGAATCGCGCCATTGCCTCCGCAACCGCAACCGCCGCCAACAACGTAAATTTCGGCGCGTCCTTAGGTAAAAAATTCGGGCGCAGTACAACGGAAAACCAAATGCCTTTGCCACGCGGCGAATAAAAATTTCTGTCAAGCCGACCTTTTCCGCCGTCCTGCTCTTCGGCAACGACAATCGTACCTTCGGGCGCACCGTGATAAGCCAATCTTTTTGCAACGCGATTCGTCGAATCAACTGACGGATAATATTCCATTTCCTTACCGATAATTTGTGTGTCAAGTCCAATTTGAATTTCGCTTGGCAAAAGCAAATCGGGCGCGTCCTTGAGCTTGTAGCCGTGCCTTTCGCGGCTGATAATTTCGTAACCGTGCTCACGAAGTATTTGAATATGTTTCCAGACAGCCGTGCGGGAAATTCCCAACTCACCGGCGATACTTTCGCCCGAAATAAAATTTTTACCCGCATTCTTCAACATCTCAACTATCGTCTTTCGCATATTCAATCACCCCGCAAAAAATTTTAGCATAGTTGACTTAACTTTTCAATCAGAAAACCGCCTCAATCGTCCCGATAACGTCGCCGCGATGATTCTTCAAAACGGGCGGGAATTTTTTATCAAGCTCCGCCGCCTCGTCCTTAGTCAGCAAATCCAGCTTCTTGAGTACCGCAATCGTCATAGGCGTAACCGCCGCAAAATCGCCGTCCTCAATCTTAAACGTTATCCCTAAATCGCCGTCCTTAACAGCTAAACAATAAACCGCGTCGCTCCCAATTTTGGCAATGATTCTGCCGCCCGTCACCTCCGAAACCGCCAAATCAATTCTGCCGTTGCCCGAAACAACTTGCGGATATTTGCTCATGGCGTTGCGAATTCTGGTTGCCGCGTCCTCGTATTCGCCCCAATCGCCCAGCTTCGGCGTCGATAGCCGCGCATAAGCAAGCGACATGTTATAAATCGGCAGATAGAAAACCGGCACGCCGCAACCGTCAATCCCAATTTCTAATTTGTCTTCGGGCATACGCGACGACATTGCCACGTGTTTAAAAATAATTTTCTGCGCTTCGTGTTCAGGCTCAATGTAACCCTCGTAAGGAATGCCCAACATCATAGACAGCGCGATTATCTGCGAATGTTTACCAGAGCAAGGATTGTGAACGGGCAAAACTTTTTCGCCCGCCGCGATAAGTTTTTTAAACGCCTTGCCGCTCATTGGACGCACAACGCCGCAATTCAAAACGCTCTCATCAAGTCCAAGCTTAGCTAAAATTCCGCGAACAAGTGACACGTGATTTTCTTCGCCGCTGTGACTTGAAACTAAAAGCGCAAGCTCCTCTTCCGTTATAGAATATTTTTCACAGCCGCCATTTTTAACAAAGGGCAAAGCTTGAAAAGGTTTCGCCGCACTGCGCCAGAACATTGGCAAATGCGCGTTGCCAACAGAGGCGACGACCTCGCCCTTGCAATTCACCGCCGCCACGTCGCCGCGATGAATATTTTCAACATGACCTGCGCGAGTGTAATGCAAAACAATTTCGCTCATAAAAAAATTCCTCCCAAAAAATTTTTTCTTATGATAGCAAAAAAAAATCCCCTGCGCTATGCAAGGGATAAAATTTTTATATCGGATTCGGCGTTGAGCCGTCTGGAATTTTCGTTTCAACTTCGACAGGTTTAACCAATTCAACAGTTATGGATTCGGGCGGCGGCTCTTCAACGGGCGGCTTCTCAAGCAAAATTTTCTTTTCCTCACCGAAAACAATTTCTTTAAGCTCCTGCGCCGTCAATGTTTCCTTATCTATCAAAGCTTGCGCGATTCTCTCCAGCTTGTCGCGGTTTTCGTTGATAATCGTCCGGCAAGCCTCGTAAGCCTCTTCCATGTACTTGTGAATTTCCTTATCAATTTCGCCGGCGACTTCTTCCGAATAATTTTTTTGCGGCTGTCCGAAGTAATATTGCTGTGCGGGGTCACCGCCATAAGCTACAGGACCTAGCTTATTGCTCATGCCGTATTGCATAATCATTGCGCGAACGATTCGGCTTGCCTGCTGAATATCCTGTGAGGCTCCGGTCGAAATTTCGTTGAGAACAATTTCTTCAGCGACGCGCCCGCCCATTGCGACCTTTAAGCGGTCGATAAGTTCGGAGCGTGTAGCGTAACTTCTGTCCTCTTTAGGCAACATCAGCGTATAACCGCCCGCTCTGCCGCGTGGAATTATCGTTACTTTGTGGACGGGGTCAGCGTGCTTTAACATCATGCCAACAAGCGCGTGCCCGCCTTCGTGATAAGCTGTCAATTTTTTCTCGTCCTCGCTCATGACTTTTGATTTTCTTTCAGGACCTGCCATAACGCGCTCTATTGATTCTTCAAGCTCCGTCATGTTAATTTCGTGCTTATTTCTACGCGCCGCCAAAAGTGCCGCCTCGTTGACGAGATTAGCCAAGTCTGCGCCCGTGAAGCCTGGAGTACGCCGCGCCAAAATATCAAGGTCGGCGTCCTTTGCAATCGGCTTGCCTTTCGTATGAACTTTTAAAATCGCAACGCGCCCCGTAACGTCGGGCTTATCAACGACAATTTGTCTATCGAAGCGTCCGGGTCTAAGTAAAGCCTGGTCGAGAATATCAGGGCGGTTAGTCGCCGCAATGATTATAATTCCCTCGTTGGGCGCGAAGCCGTCCATTTCTACAAGCAACTGATTCAAAGTCTGTTCGCGTTCGTCGTGCCCGCCGCCAACATTCGCGCCGCGTTGACGACCTACCGCGTCAATCTCATCGATAAAAATTATACACGGCGAATTCTTTTTAGCTTGCGCGAATAAATCACGAACACGAGACGCGCCGACGCCTACGAACATTTCAACAAAATCTGAACCGCTTATCGAAAAGAAAGCAACGCCCGCCTCGCCTGCAACAGCTTTTGCCAAAAGTGTTTTACCGGTGCCCGGCGGTCCGAAGAGCAGAACGCCTTTAGGAATTCTTGCGCCCAAGTCGTTAAACTTTTTCGGGTGCTTGAGGAATTCAACGACTTCTTGCAGTTCTTCTTTAGCCTCGTCCGCGCCTGCCACGTCGTTAAACGTAATTTTGACTTTATCGCCGCCCATGAGTTTTGCGCGGCTTTTGCCAAACGACATAACTTTTGAGCCGCCGCCCTGCGTCTGTGTTATTATGAAATACCACGCGCCAACCAAAATTGCTATTGGCAAAAGTGAGGAAAGGAGCGTTACCCACCACGGCGGATCTTTTGGATTCTGCGCAGTTATTTCTACTCCTTTGGCTTCGAGTTTTCCGACAAGGTTTTCGTCGCCAATCGGCTCGTCGGGTGCTGTCGTCGTGAACTCGCCGCCGTCCTTTTTTGTGACTTTAATTGAGTTTTTTACCAGGATAACTTTCGTAACTTCGCCCTTTTCTACCATCTCCAAGAATTGCGAATAGCTGGTCTCTTCAACGGGCTGTGGCTTTATCGAAAAGTAATCGTAGGCTGTTATCGCGATAAAAATCACCAATAAATAGAACCCGACGTTGCGCAAGAAACTATTCAATCAAAACGCTCCTTTGTTATGTCAAATTATTTTCCGCCGTAAATACTGCGCTTGAGAATTCCAAGATATGGCAGGTTGCGATAATGTTGCGCGAAGTCAAGCCCGTAGCCAACAATAAAATCGTCCGGAACTTCAAAGCCGCAATAATCAATCTTAACGTCAACTTTGCGGCGGCTTGGCTTGTTTAAAAGTGTGCAAACTTTTACGCTGTTCGCCCTTTTGTCAAGGAAATAATCAATCAAGTAGTTCATCGTCGTACCGGAATCAATAATATCCTCCACAAGCAGAATATCGCGCCCTTTAGGGTCGTTGTCGAGGTTTTTGAGAATATTAACCTTGCCGCTGGTGTGCGAATTGGCGTCGTAGCTTGAGGCAATAAGAAAATCGAATTGGACGGGAATAGTCAAGCGGCGCACAACGTCAGTATAAAACATAACCGCGCCGGTAAGGACGCCGACCGTCAACAACGGCTTAGAAATATCTTTGTAATCTTCGCTGATTTGCGCGCTGAGCTCTTTGGCACGAGCGGCGATCTCCTCCTCAGTGTACAGCACGCGTTCAATGTAATCTTCTTTACTCTTCAAAGCAATCAACCCTTTCTGTTAAAATTTATGTGGAGTTTTCCTTTTCTCAAATCTGCCCGCAAATTTTTTGGCAACTCGACGCCCGATAAATCATTTACTAAAACTTTTCGGACGCCCTCGAAATGTATAAATCCGAAATCTTTTACTGAACCCGTCACTTTTGCCAAAAATTTTTTTATGATGACGCGCTGAAGTGCGGGGTGGAGTTTCAAAAATTCCTTACGGACAATACACCTTCCATTGACGACGACGGGAAAAATTTTTTCTGCCTGCGCGGAAATGAAATCTGATTCTTCCGCCGAGACTTCGCCCAATCTGCAAAGCGTTTCGACTAATGCGGGATTAAATTTTTCAAGCGTTGGGATAAGTTCCAGACGAACTTTATTGCGCGTGGCATTCGCCTCGAAATTTGTTTTGTCGAGGCGCGGCGACAAATTTTTTTCGCGGCAGAAATTTTCAAGCTCCAATTTTCTAAACCGTAGCAACGGGCGAATCAACAAGCCGTATTCAGCAGAAAAAGTTTTAAATTTCATTGCGGATAAACCTTCTGAAGTCGCGCCGCGCAACAGTCGCATTAAAATTGTTTCGGCTTGGTCGTCTGCATGGTGCGCTAGGGCAATCGCGTTAAAATTTAAATCGCCTTTGACTTTGCTTAAAAATTCGTAGCGAAGAATTCGCGCCGCAGTCTCGACAGAAATTTTATTTTCCGTCGCAAAAGCTTTAACGCCGCCTTGCCCGCCGATAAATTTTATTCCGCGCCCTTCGGCAAAAGCTTTGACAAATGCCGCGTCGTCAAGTGAATCTTTTCCGCGCAACCCGTGCTCGAAATGCGAAATGGCAAGTTCCAAATTAAAGCGTCGCCTAGAATTTATCAGCAATTCAGCCAACGCTAGAGAGTCTGCGCCGCCCGATACCGCGATTAAAATTTTGCTGACGCCCTCGAAAATTTTTTCTGCCGCGCATATGTCAATGAACTTTTTTAACAAGAAAAAACACCTAATTTCAGTGATTAGGAGTAACACTTTTCTTTACGCATTGCTAGCTTTTAGCTAATTCCCTATTTCCCTACTAACCTGCGTCAGTCTGCTCGGCGTGAACCGCGCCCGCCGCGCTTAGAATCCGTCTTTCTTTTTAAATCCGTCAAACGCTCGTCACTGTCTTTAAGGAATTTTGACAGCTTATCTTCAAATGAGGCGGACAGTTGCCTTTGCGGTTTGCGAAAGTCTCCGCGCCGATTTTGTTTGAAGTTTTCAGCCTCCGGCGGCTTAACCTTTGCTTGCTTGAGCGACAACGCAATTTTATTGCCGTCAATGCTTACAATTTTAACTTGAACCGTGTCGCCTTCGCTCAAAAAATCGTGAACGTCATTAACGTAGACTTCGGCGACTTCAGAAATGTGAATCAATCCAACTTTTCCTTCTTCCAGCTCCACGAAGGCTCCAAAGTTCGTGATTCGCGTAACCTTGCCTTCCACAATGTTGCCTGCTTCCATTGCCAAAATACCTGTCCTCCTAAAAAAATTTTTTACTGCCGCGCCTGATAGGGCATTTCGCCTTCTTTGGCAAGCCCCAAATCTTCACGCGCCAATTTCTCAATGTTGTTAATGTCTTTAAGTTCGGCTAGTTCTTTGCGCAATTTTTCGTTCGTAGCCTTTGCCTTCTCCAATCTTTTATCGGCGATTCTTTGACTTTCGCTAACGTGCGCTAAGTGAACCTGCTGAGAAATTAAAATAGTCGAGAAGTAAACGACCATTGCCAACAACAACAAAGCAAACCAGTTGAAACTTTTCCTTTGGGTCATTACGTCGCCTCCCCAATTTTTTATATAATAGCAGTTAGTATGTTCTTTCGCAAGTTTTATCTTTTCTGTACATAATTTTCCGCGTAAACAATGCCCTTTCTAAAATCTGCCGTGTTCCAAATTTTCGGATCAGGGATAAAAACCATCCAGCCCGCGCTCGTTGCAGTTTGATAGCCATATTTCTGCATAATAGCTTTTATCTTTATCAAGTCGTCCTTGTTGTGATAGCTACAAATTGACGCCTTGACGAAATTATTTGTGAGAATTCTTTTCGCGCCGTGCAGGGCAAAAGGTTCCGCGCCCTCAATATCCATTTTTAGAAAAATTTTTTCGCCGCGCAGGTCGGGCAAGGCGTCATCGATTGTAATATTTTTATCGTCCGTGACATCTGAAACAAAGCGCGAAATAATTTCTACCTTATCGCGATAATTTTTGAATGTTTGATTCAGCGGTTTAAACCAGTTCGGATCCGCTTCAAACAAATACATTTTGGAACACAGGTCAATATACCTCAACGCAAAATTTCCCTCGCAAACTCCCGCGTCAATGACAATATCGCTCGCGTTGACTTTGTGATTGTCTTTAATGTAAAGGTGCGGCGAAGTCGGCAACTGCTCCATCATAAGATTTAGCACAAATTTTTCTCCGTTGCGCTCGGTAAATTTTTTATTGCGTGGATAATACATTCTGCGATAATCGCCGCCAATGGTTTTAAAATGGATATAAGGCAAATCGCAATCGCTATCAAAGAAAACCCTGTCGCCTATTACCCTGTTTTCAGGGAGGTATTGATTAAAAATGGAAAGGTCATGTGTCTGCCAATATTTAAGTATTTCTTGAATTGAAGGGTCGGCGAAGTCTTCATATTTTTTTATCATGTACTGTTGCAGGAGCCAATAACAATTTTTAAACTGTTCCTTTGTCCCAATTCCCAAATCAACCATACTTTTGGAAATATCTTTAAAAATGTTGTCGTCGCAGACAAAAACCGCCGCTTCCCATGACAAATTTAAAATTTCGTTCAGCGGATAGACGGGATATTTTTTGATTGAAGTAGATTTTTCTTCCAAATCCATAGAAACAATTCCCGCAATATCGTATTCTATTTTCTCGGCAAGCTCGCAAAACTTTATATAAAAGCTAGAATCAATATAAGGGAATTTAATTATGATGATTCGCACGAACTAAAACTTTCCTTTCTGCGTAAAATTTTCAGTTCTATTTCAACAAGCTTTATTCATTTCCTGCCTTGACAAGGAAAATCGGCAAGCTTATTATTCAAAAAAATTACTTCAAACATTGAGGAGCGATTAAAAATGTTCATTGACGACAACGATAAAAATCTGGTCGAGAAAAAAATTTCAAGTGAAAAAATCTTTGACGGCGTCCTCTTGCACGTAAGAAAAGATGATGTTGAATTGCCCAACGGTCATAAAGCCGTTCGCGAATGGATTAAGCATCCGGGAGCTTCCGCCGTTATTCCTCTGCTTCCTGACAATCAAATTATCCTTGTGCGCCAATTTCGCTACGCCGTTGGAAAAGTTACGCTTGAAGTTCCTGCCGGCAAGCTTGATAAAATCGGCGAAGACCCTATTGAGTGCGCTAAACGCGAACTTTCCGAAGAAACAGGTTACACGGCAGGCAAATTTTGGAAACTAACGACGATAGCTACAACTGTTGGCTTTTCTGATGAATATATTCACCTCTACGCGGCGAGTGATTTAGCGGCGGGCAAAATTCATCCCGATTCAGACGAATTTATTAACGTCGTGAAAGTTCCGCTGACTGCCGCGCTTCAAATGGTCGAGTCGGGAAAAATTTTTGACGCCAAATCTGCCGTCTCAATTCTGCTTTTGGCTAAACAAGTTTTTCTTAAAAAGTAATCGGAGGCGATTTAATGTTTGATGATATTGGCGGTTTTCTGGTAGATTTAATTGCGGGCTTGCCGGGTCTAGTAATCGCGATGACAATTCACGAATACTCACATGCCCGCGTTGCTTACGCGCTCGGCGATTATACGCCAAAAATGCAAGGGCGTTTGACGCTCAACCCTGCCGCGCATGTCGACCCAATCGGGCTGTTAATGCTTTTCCTCGTTCATTTTGGTTGGGCTAAGCCCGTTCAGATTAACCCAATGAATTTTTCTAATCCGCGCCGCGATGATATTTTGGTTTCGCTTGCGGGTCCCGCGTCAAATTTAATCGTGTCATTTATCGCGCTGATTGTTTTGGTTTTAATGGCAAAAATGGACTTCCCGCTTTCTGAAGGCTTGTTAGTCGTCTTCAACCTCATTATTATTTACAACATCAACTTTGCAATTTTTAATATGTTGCCAATTCCGCCGCTCGACGGCTCGCACATTTTGAGAAATCTTTTGCCTTATGAATTGGCTCGCGCTTATGAACAGCTTGAGCGTTACAGCTTTATCTTTTTAATCATTATCATTGCCACGCCCATTTTGCATTATGTCTTTGTGCCGTTGCAAAAATTTATCTTCGGAATCTTTCAAAGCATAGTAAATATTTTGCTTTAATCTTAACTGATAATCTGGCAGTCTCAAAATTTTGGGGCTGTCTTTTTTGTTCAATGGAAAAAATTTTTGCGCTCTGGTATAATGCCGAAAATTTATTTAGGGAAGTAGGGAATTAGGTTAGTAGGTTAGTAG
>Ga0247609_10002383_pt1 | contig 20031 bp, 19 predicted proteins | sample 172DNAGHGlowgp2_FD_193487 | JGI IMG/M metagenome (GOLD analysis project Ga0247609, IMG submission 193487) | Sheep rumen microbial communities from Palmerston North, Manawatu-Wanganui, New Zealand - 1728 DNA GHGlow gp2 | ecosystem: Host-associated > Mammals > Digestive system > Stomach > Rumen ...
CTGTCCACCACCCTCAGGATAAAAAGCTGTATTATCTAATACAACATAATTTTTTCCTTTTTCTTCAAAAGATTCTACTACTTTTGCATCAAATTCACTTAAATAATTATCTTTATAAAATAATGTATTTTCTATCATAATCCTCACCTTTTTAATACCACAAATTATATCACAATATGGCTTCTAATCCAAGGTTTTTCTGTTTCGTTTTTAATAAAAAAAAGTGAATTTAAAGATTCTATTGTCAATAAATTCACTTCTATATATTAAGATATATATTTCAATTATTAGTTCGCAGCAACTTCGTTTGCAACTGGTGCTGTATTAGTTGTTTCTTCTACTACTGTATTTGTATCTTCAACAACTTCACCAGGAATTGGGTCTGTAACAGCTCCTGGTAATTCACTTGGAAGTTCTTCAGGAACATCTTGTTTTTCTTCAATTCTGTATTCTGTTTGAGGAGTTATTATATCTTCATCAACATTCTCGTTTGCTACTACTAAAGCTACTGTAATACCAGCTAAAACAAGTAATAACAATATTATCAATATTAATGCAATTAGTGTAATTCCTTTTTCATTCTTCATTTGGTTTCCTCCTAATTTTTAACTTTTGTTCAACTTTACGTATATATTTTATACATAATAAAAAACAAATTCAAGTGAATTTTAACATTTTTGTAACTTTTTTATAACAATTATGAAAAAATAGCCAAAAATATATATAATGGCTTTAATAAACAAATATTATTGGAGGACTTAATATGTTTGATGAAAAGATAGATGAAATAAAAGATGAAATGATAGATACATTAAAGGATTTGATCTCATACCCTAGTGTATCAGAAGAAACTGATAATCCTAATATGCCTTTTGGTATTAATTGTAAAAATGTCCTAGAACGTTTTTTAGAAATTGCAACTAATATGGGTTTTAGAACAAAAAATGTAGATAATTATTGTGGATATGTTGAATTTGGTGAAGGTGAAGAACTAGTTGGAATTCTTGGACATTTAGACGTCGTACCTGCATTAGAAGAAGATGGTTGGACAACTCCTCCTTTCACTGCAGATATAAGAGACGGAAAATTATATGGTCGTGGATCAATAGATGATAAAGGTCCTGTTATTGCTTCTCTATATGCCATGAAAACTATTATGGATAATTGCAAGATATCAAAAAGAGTTAGATTGTTTGTAGGTTTAAATGAAGAAAAAGGTTGGAAATGCATGAATCATTACAAAGAAGTTGAAGAATGGCCTTCTATTGGTTTTAGTCCAGACGCTAATTTCCCAGGGATTTATGCTGAAAAAGGAATAATGACAATTGAACTTGCTCATCCTATAAAAATTTCAAACTTTGATATTATTAATATTGACTATAAAAACAATGCAATAAATGTAGTACCTAAATATTGTTCAATAACTTTAAAAGCAAATAATAATGCTCACATTTCTAGTGAAGAAACAATTGAGAATATATCTATAACTGCTTTAGATAATGATTTATACAAAATTGAATCATTTGGTACAGCATCTCACGCTTCACTACCTCAATTTGGCGATAATGCAATAAAAAAATTAGTTGAATATTTACTATCTCACTTTGAATTTGATAACAATTATCTATCTTATATATATAATAACGGATTCTTTGATATTGAAAGTCCAAGACTACTATCTTCTCAAGCAATTGAGGATGAGTCTGGAATATTAACTTCAAATGTAGCTCATATGGATTATGATGGAACAAATTTGTCATTTAAAACGAACTTAAGAGTACCCGTAACGTATTCTTTAGATGATATTAAAAAAATGTATGAAGTTTTATTAAATGAATTTCCTGATATAAAAATTGAAAAAAGTGGAATTCAAGAACCATTACATGTAGATAGAAATAGCAATTTAGTTAAAACATTAGTAGAAATATTCAATAGAAAAGCTGGTTATAATCTTGAACCAATAGCTATTGGTGGTGGAACTTATGCTAGAGCATTTAAAAATGTAATATCTTATGGAGCAAACTTCCCTGGTGATAAAGATATGTGTCACCAAGTTGATGAATTTATATACATAGATAAGTTCATCACTTCTGCTAAAATATATGCAGAAGCTATATATGAATTATCTAAATAATAGGACAAACAAAAAGCACTTTACTTCTAGTAAAGTGCTTAATTTTTTCATTATGCTCTTGGATGAGCTTTTTTATAAATGTCTTTCAAATTTTCATTTTGAAATTGCATATATATTTGTGTTGAAGATATATCTGAATGTCCAAGCATTGTTTGAATTGCTTTTAAATCAGCTCCATTTTGTAATAAGTGTGTTGCAAATGAATGTCTTAATACGTGTGGAGTAATATCTTTCTCTATATGTGCTTGATCTTTATAATATTTAACTATCTTCCAGAAACCTTGTCTTGTTAATCTTTTACCATTAATATTAACAAATAGTGCTTCTACGCTATCATCTTTAATTAATATTGGTCTTGCTTTTTCTATATAGTCTTTTAAAGCTTTTAATGAAATTGATCCTAGAGGAATTGTTCTTGCTTTATATCCTGAGTTGCATACGACATATCCTTGCTCAGTATTAACATCAGAAATATTTAAAGAAATTATTTCTGTTACTCTCATTCCTGTAGCATATGCAAATTCAAGCATTGCCTTATCTCTTATTCCTTTTAAATCAATACTTTTTGGTTGATCTAGTAATAACTCAACTTCCTTAGCTGTTAAGATGCTTGGTACCTTTTTCTCAACCTTTGGTGATTGAACACCAACTGTTGGATCTTTTTTTATCTTTTTAGTTCTAACAAGAAATTGATAGAATGATCTAATTGTAGCTAAATTTCTTGAAATTGTAGATGTCTTTTTATTCATGTCTTTTAACATTTTAAAATAAGCATCAATATCTTCACTTTCCATTTTCAAATAATTTAATCCGTTCTTTTCGACGTATTCTTGATATTGTGTAATATCTCTTTTGTAAGATTGTAATGTGTTTGAAGATAACTTCTTATCATTTTCTAGAAAATCTAAAAATTGTTTAATTTGTTTGTCCATTACTAACTCTCCAATCAATATTAATTATTTTTACTATTTATGTTACAATTTACATAACGTATTTATGTTATATCAAATATCTAAAAAAAAGTAAAGTCTTTTTTTAATTTTTATATAAAAAATCGGCTATTATTACATTTTTTGAAAATAATTCTCGATTTTTTCCATAATTTTACTCTACATAATTGAAAAAACAGAGAATAATTCTCTGTTATTATAATATTATAAAGCAAATCTGTAAGCCGGGTTCTGTCGTGGATGGTCATTTATCTAGAATATATATCACTATATATTTCAAGCCACTCATATCGAGAACATGGCGAGCAGCCTTAGCATTCTCTATTAAGGTGTTGCTCCAGATAGGGTTTACACAGCCAATATATCACTATATTGCTGGTGGGCTTTTACTCCACCTTTTCACCTGAACCATAAATGGTTGTTATTTTCTGTTGCACTTTCCCTAGGGTTACCCCCGCTTGACGTTATCAAGTATCATTGCTCTATGGAGCCCGGACTTTCCTCCCGTATTTCCTTTCGGATAATACCAGCGACCATCTAATTTGCTCTACTTTAATATTTTACAATCTTTTTCAAAAATAGTCAACATAAAATTGTCTTGATTAATTATTTTTTTCAATTATCTTTATCGCACATTTAAATCCATCCATTGCTGCAGTCATTATTCCACCAGCATATCCTGCCCCTTCTCCACATGGATATAGACCTTCAATTTTTGATTCTAACAATTCATTTCGTAATATTCTAACTGGTGAACTTGACCTTGTTTCGACTCCGGTAAGGATTGCATCATTATCTGCAAACCCTTTAATTTTTCTGTCAAAATCTTTTATTCCATCTTTAAGAACTCTACATACATAGTCTGGCAAAATATCATTTAAATTACTTAATGTATATCCAGGCTTATATGATGGAACTATATAACCTATTTTTTCACTTTTCACATTATTGTAAAAGTCTTCGAGTCTTTGACAAGGTGCATTATAATTACTTCCTCCAGCAATAAAAGCTTTGTGCTCAAGTTCTCTTTGAAATTCTACTCCAGCTAAAACATCATCACCTGGAAAGTCTTCTGGAACTACATTTACCAAAACAGCACTGTTAGCATTTTCTCCATCTCTTGAAAAAGTACTCATTCCATTTGTAACGATTTCTTCTTCTCCGCTTGAAGATGCCATAACAACTCCACCAGGGCACATACAAAAAGTATAGCATGATCTAATTGAATCTTTTTCATGATATGCAAGCTTATATTCTGCTGGTGGTAGTTTAAGTTTAGTTTTTGTTCCGTATTGAGCTTCATTTATCATACTTTGTTTATGCTCTATTCTAACACCAACAGAAAAATTCTTTCTTTCCATGTTTAGGCCTTTGTCGTGAAGCATCTTAAATGTATCTCGAGCACTATGACCTATAGCAAAGACTGCTGTGTCTGTCTTAATCTTAATTATTTCTTTGTCTTTGTTAATTGCAATAACACTACTCAATTGATTATTATCGAACTCAATATCTGTTACTAAAGTTTCAAAATAAAAAGTACCACCATGTTCAATAATATCATTTCTTATGTTTTCAACAACCTTAATTAGATTATCAGTACCAATGTGTGGTTTAGCAATATACATTATTTGTTCTGGAGCACCATGACTAGCAAACTCATGCAAAATAATTCTTCCAAGTGGATCATCTATATTAGTTGTTAGTTTTCCATCTGAAAAAGTCCCAGCTCCACCTTCTCCAAACTGTATATTTGAACTAGTATTAATCATTCCAGTTTTGCTAAAAGTATCTACATCATTTTTTCTATCGATTACACATTTTCCTCTTTCAATTACAATCGGATTGTAACCATTTTTAGCAAGTAGTAATGCGCAAAAAAGCCCTGCTGGACCAGCGCCAACGATGACAGGTCGAGCATTGCTTTTTCTATTCTTATTAATATTTAATTTAAAATCTTCTTCAGGTACTATTTTTAAATTTTTAGGTACCTTTCCATCATAATCTATATCAATTGAATAGTTATAAAATACATTATCTTTTTTTCTAGCATCAACTGATTTTTTGTGAATTATGACTTTTTTTACTTTAGATTTATCTAGTTTGTTCTTCTTACAAGCTATTGCAAGAATTTCATCTATTTCTAAATCTTCGTATATTCGAATATTTTCTATTCTAACCATTACATTAATCTCTCTTCATCTCTCTCATGCTCAGCTGCCTTTTGAACATGTCTTTCACGATGATAAGTCAAATCAGGAATCTTTCTTCTTTCTTGTTCAATAAGACTTCTAAGTATTCCTTTATCTGCGATAGGAATTTGTTCAAGTGTGGTTGGTACTCTTACTCTTTTATCATAGAAATTAGGATAAACTTTTTTAGGAGTATATATTCTTTCATACTCTTCTCTACCTAACCCAGCACTCATAAATGAAAATTCTTCTGGCATGCCAAAGTCTTGGTTTTTATATATCATTCTGTCCTGTTTTGCATCAAAATAATAGTAATCATCTCCTACTTGAGCAACAGTTGATATATGCGGGAAACCATTTCTAGATCTTGAAAGTAAAACATATGAATCAAATCCTTTCATATAGAAAAGATAATTCAATAAAACAGCATTTGAAAACTCAGATCCATCATTACTTTTTAATGCTCCAATTAATCTACTGTAATATGCCCTAGCATAATTTGCCTCAAATTCTTCTCCAAATTGCATTCCAGCTGAACTGCCTTCTAACCTTTCGTCAACGTTTTGAATAACAAATTTATACATTGTCATAACCATATTCAATTGATCTACGACTTTCCCATTTTTTCTTGGCAAATTAAGGAATCTCAAAATTCCCATTGTTTCATCGTCTATAAACTTTTTTTCTTCACTGCTTACCATACTTTTTTCCATTTATTTTTGTTATTTCCCTTTTTAATTTCGCAACGCTTCTATTTTACCACACTTTTTGCATGTTGTAAAACTATTTACTAAAATTATTTAACATCAGCTTTCCATAAACCATGTTTATTACAATATGCATATAATGTTGATCCTGGAATGTATTTAAAGTGTGTTTCAGCATTTTCTCCAGGTTTAAAATATCTAATGCATTCTCTTCCTTCACTAACAACGCTAATCCATTCTATGTAGTGATCATCTTCCATAACGTGATTAACTTGTACATATACTCTATCTTCTCTAACCTCAAATTGTGGAACATGTTTTTCAACTGCTGCATCAACAGAATTTGGTATAACTTCAACCATTTCTTCTCCGCAACACATTGTTGGACAAGCACTATCCTTCATTACTTTAACAACCTTTCCACATTTGTTACATCTTTTCAAAACTACTTCATTACTCATTTTAAAATCCTCCTTTATATTTTTACTATTAATAATTTTAACAAATTAGCAGCTCTTTCAGAAGCTTTAGCTAAATATGTATGAAAATCTATTTTGTTATTTCCGTTTGGAGTATCTGATATACCTCTAATTACCAAACATGGTATTTTATCAAGATTACATACTTGCGCAATAGCAGCGCCTTCCATTTCCAAACACTCAACTTGAAAATTTTCTCTTATTTTATTAGTTAATTCTGGTCTAGCACAAAACATATCTGCAGTTCCGATTACTCCTATTTTGACTCTAAAAGAAGTATCACTCATTTCTTTTATTGCATCGCCGCATAAATCTATTAATCTACTATCTGAATACATATATTTTCCAATTTCACAAATTTCTCCAGGTTCATAATTTCCTATATCTGTTATATTAAAGTCATATTGAACTAGCTTATTAGCAATCACAACGTCTCCAATGTTTAGATTTTCATGAGCAGCACCCGCTGAGCCAACATTTATTATATAATCCACATAGAATTTATCAATCATAAGTTGAGCTGTCCTAGCAGCATTTACTTTTCCTACACCACTTCTAACTAAGACACATCTTTTTTCTTCAATTTCTCCTTCATAAAAACATAGATCAAAATATCTAGTTTCTATAATATATTTCATATTGTTTTTTATTGCAAGCATTTCTTCCTCTTCTGCTGCTATAATCCCTATACTCATATATTCCTCCTTATTCTCCAGCAAATTCTATAATTGTTCTAATATCGTATTTAGATAGTTTTTCTTTTCCTTTTAAGTCTGGTAAATCAACTAAGCAACATATTCTAACAACTTCCCCTCCAAGTCTCTCGACTAGTTTTATCATTGCTTCAATTGTTCCTCCCGTTGCAATTAAGTCATCTACTATTACTACTTTTTGTCCTGGTTTAATTGCATCTTCATGAATTTCAACCGTAGCCTGTCCATATTCTAAATCATATGTTTGTTCAATTGTTTTATATGGTAATTTTCCTTTTTTCCTAACTGGAACGAATGCTTTATTCAAATTATACGCAATAGGTGCTCCAAAAATAAATCCTCTTGATTCTGCTCCTATTACTATATCAAAGTCAGCGTCTTCAATTTCTTTTTGCATACTATCAATTGCAAGTTTAAATCCATCTTTATCCTGCAAAACTGTGGTAACATCTCTAAAAATAATACCCTCTTTAGGAAAATTCGGAATACTTCTTATATATTCTTCTAACTTTTTCATATTTACCTCCCAAACATTTGTCCAAGATACATCTTGAGTATATCATTTAAAAAAAGTATATTCAATGATAAAAAGAAAAAAGAGTATATTAGAATATACTCTTTTTTTCCTACTTATTAATATGCTATTACGTCATCATAGTAATAATATCCATATGGTTCTTCTTGTATTTCATATCTATCTTTGTCTTCCATTGTATATAAGTCATATGATGTTATTTCATCATAGCCTAAAGCATAAACTGTATCATCTATATAGATAATTCTTCTAATTGCATCAAAGTATCCTTCATCTTTATGTTTTGATGATAATAATTCAAATCCATCATCATTTATCTTGTATATAACAAACCCTGAACCATCATCATCTGATATAGGAAATCCTATTAAATTTCTTTCTTCATCATATAACAATGCTTTATGATTATATTGAATTTCTGAATATACATAATCGCCTTTTCCAATATCAATTGAAAATACTTCTTTTGGATTCTCTAAATCAGAAACATCAAACATAGACATTTTCATATTTGTATTATGAACTCCGCCATATCCATTTGGTTCAACATTACTTCCAATTCCAATTATATGTGTCTCATCATATGGATGTAAGTATGAACTATATCCTGGAATTTCTAATTCACCTTTTATTACTGGATTTGTAGGATCTGATAAGTCCATTACAAATAGTGGATCTACTTGTTCAAATGTTACTACATATCCAACTTTACCAACAAATCTTACAGCATAAATTCTCTCACCTTTAGCATAATCTTCTGTTTGACCAACAACTTCCATACTTTCGTTTAGAACAAACATACGATTAATCATTCTTTCTTTGCCAGAAAATCTATTGTACTTATATTCTGTTGTTGCTACTCTTAAATATCCATCATACTCATCTAGTGAAAATTGATCATTTATAGTTCCTTTTAATTCTGCCATTCCTAAAACTTCTGTAGTACCATTATTAAGTCTAAATTTAAAAATTTGAATTAGATTGCTGTCATATGAATACATATAATTTGAATTTACTAGATATAAGTTGTTTTGACTACAATAGATGTTAGTACCAGCTCCAAATATTGATTCAACATTCAATTCGTTTTCTTCTGTTATATTAAATGAGCATACATTTGTATACGCAGCTGATTTACATCCTTTAATATATGCTATATCAGAATATGCTAATTCTACTTCTTCGTCTCCAATAACAGAATCTTCATATTTTGGTGTTAAATAATTGATTTCTTCTTGTTCTTCATCTTCATTAACAGCGTAATAACTATATAGATATGATCCTTCGTTTGTTATAAAATACAAGTTGTTTCCAATCAATCTTGAGTTAATAGGTCTACCTGTAACTCCAACTGTTCTAGTTACTTCTAAAGTATCTTTATCTAAAACAATTACATTTGTATATCCTCTACTATTTGTATAATAAACATTATTTCTTCTATTATTTACAATTTCATTTTTCTGTCCGATTAATACAATTTTGTCTGATGTAATAAATAATTCTTGTACATATACGCTAGTTTTTTCATCTCCGAAACTTTTCTCATCCACCAAATTTAAGTCCTTATCTAGAACAATTATTTTATCACTACTAACTATATATATTTTTTCACCATCAGTCTTAATTATATCAGCTTCATCAACACCTTCAACTTGTACATTTGTTTTAGAATAATTAGCTGTTGATTCTCTTGCTCCAGCTGTTGATGTTTTAGTAGCAGAGTCAGTTGCACTTTCTGCCATCGCAATATCCTCAACAGAATTAAAAACTATATCTCTACCACTATCTATTTTTCTTAGTTCATCAATTTTATCTTTCAATTCATCAGCACTAGCAAATCTAACTATACTATCCTTTGCTTTAGCTTTAATCTCTTCTTTTACAACTGGATTTTCAATAGTATTCGTATTTCCGACTGCCAAATCAGGTTTTTGTTCTACATTATTGTGAAATCCTACTGTAAATACAAGTACAAATGCAGCAGCACATGTTGCTAAAACTGGTACAAAATAAAATATTTTATTATCTTTTTTCTTTGTTGCTTTCTCTATAGTATCATTTACTAGCTTCTCACTTGGATGAATTTTATCGAATGCATTTTTAAAATTTTCTTCATTTTTATTCATCTCCAAAACCTCCTTCAAGTTCGTTTTTTAATTGCTCTCGAGCTCTAAAAAGCCAGGTCTTTATTGTACCTTCTGTTTTATTCATCATTTCAGATATTTCCTTTACTTTATATCCTTCATAATAAAACAAATAGATAACAGTTCTATATTCTTGAGGTAAATTCATAACTTTGTCAAACACTTCATTTTCATCTTTTGTTTCCGTTTCTCCAACAAAATTTTCATCTAATTCTACAGTATTTCTTACCCAAGAAGATTTATTTAGATTTTTTGTTAAATTAATGGTTACTCTAATAAGCCATGCTTTTTCGTGCTCTTCACTATTAAATTTAGGTAATTTTTCGCTAAATTTTAAGAAGACTTCTTGAAAAATATCTTCCGCATTTTCAATACTTGCACATCTAGCAAGAGCTAATCTATATACCATATCGGAATGTTTTTCTATAGTTTTTGTTATATATTCTTCTCTATTTTGCATTTGTTTACCTCCTTACACTTATAAAACAACTTAAAAGTTAATTTGGTTTCAATTTTTATAAAAAAATCATATCTATAATTATATTTTTAGTCAATAAAAAAAATGTAAACACTAAGTGTTTACATTTTTTCTCTTTTATTTAGATATCATCTTACATACTAGATTACTAATTTCTGTTGGATTCTCAATAGGTAAACCTTCAATTAATCTTGCTTGAGCATATAGCACCTTAGTATACTCTTTTAATTCATCAACATTGTTTTCATACAAATCTTTAAGTTTCTTTGCAATTTCATGATTCTCATTTATCTCCAATACCATAGATGCTTTCATTTCTTGTCCGTTTGGCATTGCATTTAATGTTTTTTCCATTTCAACAGAAATTGGTCCTTGGGTTACTAAGCAAACTGGATGATTCTTTAATCTATGTGTATATCTAACTTCTTGTACTTCATTATTAATAGTTTCTTTCATTAGATCAAACATTTTTTTACCGTCTTCATTTGCTTTCTTTAATTCTTCTTTTTCTTCTTGAGAATCCAAATCCAAATTATTAGCGCAAACATTTAAGAATGTTTTTCCAGAATAATTTACCATTACTTGGAATACAAATTCATCAATATTATCTGTTAAATATAACATCTCATATCCTTTATCTTTAACAGCTTCAACTTGAGGTAACAAATCTATTTTATCTGTAGTTTCTCCACAAGCATAATATATTTCTTTTTGATCTTCTTTCATTCTACCCACATATTCATTTAATGTTACTAATTTCTTTTGAGTAGATGAATAAAACATTAATAAATCTTGTAATTTTTCTTTATTAGTACCAAATTCATTATATGTTCCATATTTTAATAAAAGTCCAAAATTCTTAAAGAATGTTTCATATTTTTCTCTATTAATTCTCAACATAGATTCAAGTTCTGCTTTAATTTTATTTTCTATATTTTTAGCAATAACTTTTAATTGTCTATCCTGTTGAAGCATCTCTCTAGAGATATTTAGAGATAAATCATCACTATCAACTAATCCTCTAACAAAAGCATAATAATCTGGAAGCAAATCAGCACAATTTTCCATTATTAATACTCCATTAGCATAAAGTTGAAGTCCCTTTTTAAAATCTTGATTATAATAATTGTAAGGAACTGCAGAAGGTATAAATAGTAATGCTTCATAATTTAATTGTCCTTCGGCATGAGTATGTATTACTTTTGCTGGTTCATGAAAATCATGGAATTTCTCTGTATAAAAGTTATTATACTCTTCATCTTTTATCTCTCTCTTATTTCTTTTCCATAGTGGAACCATTGAATTAACTGTTTCTAATTCTTTTTTGTCTTCATATTCATCTTTTGACCCTTCTTTTTTAACTCTGTGAGTCATTTCCATTTGGATTGGATAATGAATATAATCAGAATATTTTTTAATTATTTCTTTTAAATCTACTTCATCTAAGTATAATGAGTAATTTTCTTCATCTTTATCTTCTTTTAAATGAAGCGTAATTTTTGTTCCTATATCATTTTTATCACACTCTTCTATACTATATCCATCTGCTCCATTAGACTTCCATACATATCCTTTTTCTGAATCTGGTGACTTAGTCTCAACTGTTACACTATCACTAACCATAAATGCAGAATAGAATCCAACACCAAATTGTCCAATAATATTAACATTATCTTCCTTTTCCATTTGTTCTTTAAATTCTAAAGATCCGCTTCTTGCAATAGTTCCTAAGTTTTTATCTAGTTCTTCTTCTGTCATACCAATACCTGTATCAGTTATTGTTAAAAGTCTTTTCTCTTTATCTACATCAATTCTAATTTTTAAATCATCACGATTTACTTTTAAATTCTTATCTGTAAGTGATCTATAATAAAGCTTGTCCATAGCATCACTTGCATTAGATATTAATTCTCTTAAGAAAATTGTTTTATTAGTATAGATAGAATTAATCATTAAATCTAATAATCTTTTTGATTCTGCTTTAAATTGTTTTTTTCCCATTAATATGACCTCTTTTCTTATATTCGTATTCATACTACCATAAGGTATTATATCACTATTATTAGCAGTGTCAAGTTTAAAGTGCTAACAATTATTTTTGCCCCAAAAATGAAAAGGGCTAGTGCACACTCATGCATCTAGCCTTCATTTCTTACCTCCTCAAGACTTGTACAAGTCTTGCCAACGACTGGAATTCCAGTCTATTTCACCCCATCGTTTCTCTGCCTTACTGAATCTTATTAGTGTCTCATGTAATAACTGACCATTTTTACATCTTGAGCACATACTAGGCGAGAAATCGATGTCCGCTCTCTGAAAGTCTTCGTAACACTTCTTGCATTCTTCATTGCAGCTTTCTATGACTTTAGCTAGCTCAGAATGCATATCTGGCATATACTTCACTTCCTTCTATAAGGTAATCACTTATATATTACTCTCATATTTGTATTATGTCAACAGCATTTATAGATTTAATTAGTCGTATACCAAAAAATTAATTACTCCATTATTGTCTCTAGTCATTTTAGAGTACTTTAGTTTCTTTATCTCCTCTGGTGCCTCTTCAACTTCACCTTCATATATTTCTTCTTGATCGTTCTTTATTACCTTTACGTATAAATCTCTAACGTTACCTAATTCTATGTACTTTTCCATTTTGTATTATTTCTCCTTAGTCATCCTTCCTGATGGTATAATAAAATCCTTAAAAACGTCGGCATACAGTTTCTTGGTCTTATTGTCAACTGTTTTTAATTCGTTGATAGCTATGCTAACTTTATTAATATCTAATCTCTTAAAGTCTAATGTATTTTTTATATTCATTTTTTCTAATATACTAAAGAAAACTGCAACTAAATCTTGTTTCTCTTCATCAGTATAATCATTAAACACTTTCATAATTCTAGTATCTACAGAATCACTGAATTTTGACAATCCGGATTCATCTATTTCTAAAAATGGTCCAAAGCATTGCCATGTTGTCAAATCATGCTGCATTACATTTTTTTCAGATGACTTAATAACAATATAATCATCCGTAATATTCATCATTCTTCCAAAGACAGAGTCATGTGGAAATACTGTTTTTAGTTTTTTTCTCATTTCTTTATATTCCTGAGAATTAAACTCATTTTTTCTAAATCCTGGTCCGTCATTATTATAAACAATTTTTATTTTATTCTTTATACCACTTCTTGCCTTCATTGCAGCAGCCATAGCTAAGTTTCCACCTTTTGAATGGCCTCCGACATAGACAACTTTATCTTGAAAAGTTATATTGTCATTTATATATTTTCCTGCTAATTCTTGTGCTCTCACAGGATACATATAACTCATTTCAAAATCTTCTTTCCAGCCAACCATTGATGCATCTGTTCCTTCATATGCTACATACACAGTTCCTGGCATAAAGTTTATACAAATAGCACCAAATTGTGTGTCTTTATCTATGATAAGAGAATATCTATTAAGCGTCACATTTTTATACCTCTTACTATTTTCTAGCATTTCTAAATGACTTATTATGCTACTCATAAACTTTGGTTTTTCAATTTCTTTTTCACGCTTTACCATTAAGCTAATTGCATCTAACAAATTAACTTTTCGATTAGATGAATCTACTATTCCAACCCAATTCATATACGAAATCTCGCAAAAAATAACATTGTCAACATCATTAAATGGAACTTCTTTAAATGAAAAATCTGAATAGTATTTTATATATGTTTCTATACTAGCCATAGTATTTCTCCCTTAATAATTAGTATCAATTAAATTTTTAGTATATTCTATAAAATCATTTATTACATATAAAATAAATAATTGTTTTTTTATTTGATTAGTTTTGAAAACATTAAAGATTAGCAAGTTTCGAATGTAAAACCTAGTATTCATAAAATGTCTATCTATATCGCAAGAAAATTTTATATTGTATTTATTGTAGAATCCAACCATATAAGTGGTTACTTTTCTATCTAGAATTCTTTTTGCAAATTGTTTATCTTCACACAAAGTATTATAGATCTTTTCAAATTCTTCATTATCCGTATTAATGTCATACCTGTTCTTATTATCTATTTTTTTATTTATAACATGTAATTGTCTTTCAAAATTGTTTTCTAATTTACTATAAACATATAATCCATCAAAGCAATCTCTTTCATCTCCGTACTTATATGTAACTGCATTTAGATTTGTGTAGAAACTAGTCGTTTCGTTTGTTATCATATCTTTTGGTTTAAAAAGCACTTTTCCCTTATTCTCTAATTTGTGATAAATCTCTAAATACTTTCTTCTCATATTAGTAATGTCTTGCTCTAATATAGGATTAATATATGAGTATTCTTCATTTACTTGTTTTACAAATACACTTAGAATTTGATTTTTAAAAATATCTTCAGCTTTTTTCAAATATCTTAATTCTACTACATGAATAATTAAATACACCAATATACAAATTGTATTTAAAAACAATATTTCATATTTACTGTTTAAGAAGGAAATATAAAATATATTAATTGTATATATAACTGAAATAACAAGCGCTTTCATCATTTCAGATTTAAAAACGCCATATCTTAAAAACCTATATTTCTTTTTTATCAACGGCTTAACTACATTATACTTTTCTTCAAACTTAGTTGAATAATAGTCATTTTTTATAATTATACTTTTATCAAAGTCTGGATTCATTATTCTATATATCAAATACTTAGTAATCAATCCCATTAATACAACACTTATGCAAATATACTTTAAGCTATTATTTGTTATACCAAATAGATTACAAAAAACAAATGTTATTGTAGCAGCAATAATAGCTACAAACACAATAAATATTAAATTAAAGAAGAAATCTTTTATTAATTCCATAACGCATTCCTCTTATAAATTCATATACAATAATTATATTTATAATAAAAATAAAAATCAATTAACCAAGATATTTTTTATACAAATAAAAAGACCTTCTAGATTTTGTTAGAATGTCTTTTTTATCTTTTATTTAAAATCATTTTTATTTAATTTTATAGTTGTTGGTCTACCATGTGGACAAGTATATGGATTTTGAAGAGTAAATAAGTTTTGAATCAAGGTATCTACCTCTTCTTTAGTAAGATCCATTCCAGCCTTAACCGCTGCTTTACAAGCTACTGTTGCTATAAATCGTTCTTCTATATCTTTAATTGGACTTCTTGTATTGGTAATCATTTCGTCCAATATATCCATAAACATATCTTTTTTATTAGTTTTTGTTTTATATTCTATATCAGGTACACCATTTATTTTTATTGAATTTTCTCCAAAGAATTCTAAATCAAATCCTGTACTCTTAAATAAATCAATGTTATCTTTTACAAATTCAAATTCCTTGTGAGTTAAGTTTATTACTTCTGGTAATAAGGTTAATTGGCTATTATTCCTTAATGTATTCTTATAATTTTCTTTGATTTTTTCATATAAATATCTTTCATGTGCCGCATGTTGATCAACTAAATACAAATCATCGCCAACTTGAATCATAATATATGTCTTAAATGATATTCCTAAGAATTTATAGTCAATTTTTCTTTTATTCTCTCTAAATCTTAGATTTCCATCTGTAGTATACGATTTTGCTTCATTATCTTTCTCAAAATGATTTGTAACAAAATTAAACTCATTTTGAACATACTCTTCTTTTTTATCTGATCCTTCTATATTACCTAGAAATCTTTCATCAAGCATTGCTTCTTTTATCGCTCTATAGAACATCTTAAACATGAAATCTTCATCTTTAAATCTAACCTCATGTTTTGTTGGATGAACATTGACATCATAGTAATTAGCTGGGCATGATATATTTAGGATGTAAAAACCATGCTTTCCAATTCCAATAGCACCTTTAAATGCTTGATCCGCAGCTGACATCAAAGTTGGATTAGAAATATTTCTCTTATTTAAGAATACAATCTGATTTTTTCTAGTATCTTCTGCTAAGAATGTATTTCCTATAACTCCTGTTACAGATAAATCTTGGTCCTTGTAATTAACTTCAATTATATTCTCTTTTACGTTTTTACCATAGATTTGATACACAACATCTTTAATGTCACCACTTCCGGAAGTTGAAAAAACTACTTTACCATTATTAATAAGTCTTATGGCAACATCTGTATTTACAAGTGATAATTTCTCTATTAATTCCTTTATGTATCTAAACTCAGTTGCATCTTGCTTTAAGAATTTATATCTTACAGGAGTATTATAAAATAAATCTTCTACAACTATAGTAGTTCCTATTTGTTGAGCAATCTCTTCTCCAGATAGAATTTCTCCTTTTTCAGCATATACTTTAGCTGCAGTTCTATCTTCACCAGTTCTAGTAATCATTGTTAATCTAGAGATTGAAGAAATACTAGCTAATGCTTCGCCCCTAAATCCCATTGTATAAGTATTTTCTAGATCTTCTACTTTTTTAATCTTACTGGTTGCATGTCTTTCTAATGATATTTCTATATCATCTCTAGAAATACCTTTTCCGTTATCAGATACTCTTATAAATGTTTTTCCACCATTTTTTACTTCAATTTCGATTTTATTTGCTTTGGCGTCAAGAGAGTTTTCAACAAGTTCTTTTACCACATTTGCTGGTCTTTCTATAACTTCTCCTGCCGCTATTTTATTAATTGTTAAATCGTCTAATAATACAATATTTCCCATTCTTATACATCCACATCATTTTTTATTAGTAGTTTTTCAAGTTTTTCATACAATGCAGCATTATGTTTTTTTAGATTGATAATTTTAAATGTCTTTGAATCTGCCCAAACTAAAGTGGTCTTTCCTACATTTATTAATTCTCCTTCATTATTAAAAAGTTCATACTTACATGTAAACTTAGCTGGTGTTAGTTCAACCAAAGTTGTATGAATTTCTATTTCTTGGTTATAATATGCAGGTTTTTTATAATTTGAAGTTAATTCTACCATAACTGATAAAACGCCTTCTTTTTCGATTGTATCATATGGTAATCCTACATCATTTAAAAATTTGGTTCTAGCTTCTTCATACCAAATTGCATACACACTATGATGTACTACTCCCATTTGATCAGTCTCTGCATACCTTGGTAACACCTTACTAATTGATATCATAATTCACCTCATTAATTTTTTCATCACTATTATAATGTATTTTGATTATTTTTACAAATCTACTTTGATACTGTTTTTTCTCCCGCTTCTTTCATTACTTCCAATTGATATGCATCAATGTACATATATTCTATACCACTATCATCAATTGCCTTACTTAATTTTCCAATAACTTTTATCCATGTTTGTTCATCTTCATATTTTGGAATTTTATCACCTTTCCATTCATATTCCAAATATGAATATCCCGTTGGGCAATACTGGCATAAATTATTAGTAGAATACCTGCCTACGAATGTAAATGGAAGACCATTAAAATACATTCCTTCAATTTCTATAATTTTGTCTTTATAACTATCATAATTATTATAGAAATCATTTATCTGAGTATCATAATAATTATCTTTTACAACCAAATCCACTTTAACATCATCTTTTATAGAATATAAAGTGCCATCTACTAATTCAGTAACTACAGATGGAATATTACCTGGTTGAGGGTCAAGTTTTGCCGCAGCTTCTAATATTTCTTCACTGGTCATCAAATTTTGAGAGTCGCTTGTCTTGTTTGTTATAGTATTTGAAGCAAGCTTTGTTTCTCCAGGTTTAGATGTATTTGCTGGAACAACAGCTTCTTTTTTTCCATCAATGCTTGCTAAGAAAAACACAATTCCAAATACTAATAAAACAGCTGCTAAACCATATATTATTCTTTTCATTTTATTCTCCTTCTACAAACTTATTTAAAAAACTAAACAATATAAAGATTACTAAGTTTACAAGAACAATAGTTGCTCCTGTGCTTATGTTATAAACGTATGATAATAGCAATCCCATCCAAAAACATAATACACTAACAATAGCTGAACATATAACTACTTTTTTAAATGACTTAAATAATCTCATTGAAGTTAATGCTGGGAATATTACAATACTACTAATTAATAATGTTCCCATCATTCTCATTCCAACTACTATAGTTATTGCAGTAAGAACTGCAATCAAGCTTGTATATCTATCAGCTTTTAATCCTATTGCTTTTGCAAATTCTTCATCAAAGGTTATAGCAAATAGTTTTCTATAATAAATAATAAATAAAACTAGTACTACAATACTTATTGAAACACTTAATATAACGTCCGCTCTTGACATTGATAAAATACTACCAAACATAAAATTACATACGTCAGTATTCATTCCAGTTGTTAAAGACGTTATCGCAACACCTATAGAGAGTGCTGTACTTGAAATCAAAGCAATTGCACTATCACTTTTTATTTTACTATTATTACCAATTCTTAGTAGTATTATAGCAACAAACATAACAATTGGAATAGAAATAGGCAATGGTGAGGTAGCTCCTAATCCTACCGCAACAGTAGTGACTCCAAATCCAACATGAGATAGTCCATCACCAATATTTGAATATCTCTTCAAAACCAAACTCACGCCTAATAGAGCTGCGCATAAGCTTACTAATGTTCCAACTAATAATGCTCTTCTAACGAATAGAAGTGATATCATATCACTAATTGTTTGAACCATTTTCAACACCTCCTATCTTATATTTTGAGGCATCGACATCTTGCTTTATTTCTCCATGTTCTATTTCTATTACTCTATTTGCATATTCTAACGCTCTATCTACATCATGTGATACCATTACAATAGTAATTTTTTCTTCTTTATTAATTTTTGCTAACAATTTGTATATCTCATAAACTATTTTAGGATCCAGTCCATTTACTGGTTCATCCAAGAGAATAATATCTTTTGTAGAGCATAAAGCTCTAGCAATTAACACTCTTTGTCTTTGGCCGCCAGATAAATCATAAAAGCACTTTTTTCTCATATCATATAAGTTTAATTGTTTCATTATATTATATGCTTTTTCTTTATTCTCTCTTGTATAAAATACTTTTAACACATCATCTGGTATAGTTCCTGATAGAACTATTTCTTCTATTGTTGCAGGGAAATTACTTTGGATTTCAGTCATTTGTGGTAGATATCCTATTCTTGATTGAACAGTGATTTCACCTTTCTCTACTTTATTTAATCCTAATATACATTTTATAAGTGTACTTTTTCCTGATCCATTCTCTCCAACAATACAAAGGAAATCTCCTTTATTTACTGAAAAATTAATATTTTTTAAAATTAAGTTTTGATAATATGCAAATGACAATTCTTTAACTTCAATAACTTTTTCCATCTTCTTACCCTTCTAATTTATTGTAATGCTTTCTTTAATACGTCAATATTTCTTTTCATCAATGATACATAAGATTCGCCAGCATCAAAATCAACCTTTGATACGTTGTGAACTGCTTGAATTTGCATTGCTTCTGCTCCTGTTTCTGAAGCAATAGCCTTAGCTGTTTTTCCAGTTGATAATTCAATATATAATACTACAGGAATATTTTCTTCCTTAACTTTATTTACCAAATATACAATTGTTTTAGCGCTTGGCTCAGTTTCTGTGCTACATCCATCAAATGCTGCAGAACATTGTAGTCCAAATTCATTTAGGAAATATTGCATTGGCATTTTATCGCCACATACT
>Ga0247609_10002384_pt1 | contig 20026 bp, 29 predicted proteins | sample 172DNAGHGlowgp2_FD_193487 | JGI IMG/M metagenome (GOLD analysis project Ga0247609, IMG submission 193487) | Sheep rumen microbial communities from Palmerston North, Manawatu-Wanganui, New Zealand - 1728 DNA GHGlow gp2 | ecosystem: Host-associated > Mammals > Digestive system > Stomach > Rumen ...
GTTTTCAATGTGGGCAGAAAATCCAAGCCCCTTTGGCAGAACATCTTTTTCAATTGCACGCGCGAGGTCTTCTGTAGAATACTCCTCTGGCAGTCTGAACGGCGGAACCAGCGTTACATGAATGGGCGTTCCATGCCCGCTCTTACAGCCATAAGCCTCATTCATATATCGCCGGCAATCTTCAAGAGTAAGCGTCAAATCCTCCGGCAGCAAAACGCCAATAAAATGTGTCTGTTGAATAAAAGTATTTGGTTTCATTTTTTATATTATATCACAAATTAATGAAGAAGTTCGGAGACTTAAAAGATTTTTGCCCTACCCTTTTTAATTTCCGAACGGATTTTTTTGAGTTTAAGCTTTCGTTCTTTACTGGCCTTTGTTGGTTTGGTTGGCTTTCGTTTTTTGGGAATTACAAGAGCCTGCACAATCCTGTTTTCAATCCTGTCCAGCGCAATCTTACGGTTGACTTCCTGAAAACGTTTATCATCAACATTAAGAACAATACAATCTTCGGCATTAATGATTGCAGCAAGTTTTGTCCTGAGGCGTGCACGTTCTTCTTCTGTAATTCCATCTATGGCAGACAAGGCCAGCTTAAGGCAGACCTTAGTATTCACCTTGTTTACATTCTGCCCGCCCTTGCCTCCACTACGGGCAAAGGTTATTTGAGAATTGTTGAGGATGGAGGTGTGGAGGATGGGTTTGTTCATAAGACTGATTATAGCACATCCTCCCCAAACTCATCCACATAATCGTCATCGTCGGTCATAATGCTGCCATCGGCCATGCGGATGCCACTAGAATATAACACATAGATTATAATTTCTATTTACAAATATAACACTTATATTATATAATAAACTATATTTTATTACACATAGGTTATATTATGAATTCAAGAATAATACAGATTAGAGCTTTAGACAAGAAAACTTCCTCTTTATCGGATGCCAGAAATATTGTACCAAAGGGTAACAGCTGGATTAATACAGTTCGTGAAGCAATCGGAATGACTGCCGTGCAGCTTGCAAAGCGTCTTGGGGTAACACAACCGCGAATTGCTAAAATGGAAGTGAACGAAGAAAACTTGAAATTATGCACAATGAAAAAAGTTGCAGAAGCAATGAACTGTGACTTTGTATATTACTTCAAGCCAAAAACAAGTTTTCAGGATATTGTTCAGACTCAGGCTAAGAAAAAAGCAGAAGAAATCCTCCTTGGCGTAAATCTTAATATGGCTTTAGAAAATCAGGATATTCAGACAAATGAAGCCATTGATGATATGGCTGCTGATTTTATAAATGGAAACACAAAAAGAATATGGGATTAGATGATGGATATTTTTGAAGCAGATGACAATTCTCTAGAGAAATTGCCGTCAGACTTCATCATAAACTCGTACAGATTCATCCCTTCCCAAACGGCAACGGCCGTCTTTCCCGCCTTATGGCAGATCTTGTTCTGGAAAAACTTGAAGGAACAAAACTGTACTGGGGAAACACAAACCTTGTAAATGTTTCAGAAATCCGCAGCTCTTATATTGCGGCATTACGAAAAGCAGATGCCGGGGATTATGCTGATTTGATTGAATTTACGAGAAGACGTTAGAGTTTTTCAATTGGTTCTTTTTTCTGCAGAAAGCATGCATGAGCCGGCTAACAGAAATATCATAAATATCAGTCAAAGATAACATGAAACAGTGCTTCAGTTACTTCTTGTTTCTGATTTGCTCTTGCAACTTTAACTCCTCTAAATAATCAAAATACACGGATAAATCATAAATCCACGCCATATTATTTTTTAACATTTGCGTAGGATAGGTATAAGAAGTCATATTGTTATAATCAAATTTTAAATGATATGAATCAATAATTTTCAAAACCTCTTCCTGATCTTCCCAGAAATGTATTTGATCTGATAATTGTTCTGCATTTTTTCCAATAAATGACAACCTAAAGAAAATTTTGATATATGATTTTCTTTGAGTATCTATAGAATCATATGTAACTTTTCTTTTTGAAATAATTCTATAACCTATATATGTTTTTGTTTCATCTGGAATATTTCCAGCAGGTGTATACCAATTAGTAGTAATAGGTATAAAATATTCATCAGCCAATTTATAAATGCTTTTTAAAAGATTTTTTAGTTGTTCAATATCAAACATATTTTACGCCTTTTTAAAGAATTCCTTCCCAAGGATTCTTAAAGATATTTGTAAGTCTTGAATCTAACTGATCGGCTAATGATAAACGAGTACTATCATAGATTCTATTTAATTCATTTTGGGCCAGAATTTTATTTTGTTCATGCATCATTTGTTCCATTCTTTCATTATGAGCCTTAATCTCGCTTTCAATTAAGACCTCAGAAATATAATCATAATCAGGATGATGATTATAAAATGATGAAGATTGTTCATAGTAATGATGATGTAAGGATTTATTTGCCGCGTTAGTTTTTACAATAGATTTAGAAGATGAACCATCGGAAATAAACAAATATATCATTCCTCCAATGAATCCAACAATCGAACAAAATACCGGTGCATATAAAAGAAAGTGCATACCATCCATACTAAACCTCCTGTTAATACAAAGCCTTTGTGTGACCTTCAGCTAAAATTTTTTTAACACAATAATACTCTTCGTATATAAGTTTTTACTCATGACCAGGAATCTGCTCCATAGTCATCCTCTGAATCAAATGGTGAAAAAGGAAATGGGTTTGGACCTGGATCAAAGAAGCCCTGGCTATATCTATCATCCAGCGCTTTTTCAGTTGGCGTAAGAGTTTCTGGATGATGAAATGGTTTGTAAGGTTCATAATAGGTTTCCCATTTTCCGCTTGAAGGTTGTATTTTAGAGGGTTCTGTTGTTTGCAAATCAAAACCCTCTAAACGAGCCTGAATATAACTGATGATAAATTTCTTTTCGTCATCAGTCGTTTTTCTGTAGATTTCTGAAGTAGCTTTTAAGATATCCAAAGTTTTCAAAAGAGCTGCGTCAAAATGAATTTTTAATTTATCTCCGATTTTACAATCTGGATTAATTAATATCGCTGCCGGTAACTCGATTTCTAGTCGTTCAGAATATTCTTCTTCTACAACAGTTTTTACTTCAAAGATTTCTATCGAATAATCATCAAGAAGAACAACACAATTATCCGCGTTGCCATAAGCTGTTCTGTATGCAATTTTCACAAGCTGTCTTAATGTTGATTGAAGAGTTTGCAATATTATTTCGTTATTAGATGCCAGTTCTCTGTAGATGGTTTCTAACTCAGACATAGAGGGCCTCCTTGAATTTGTTTACTCTCTTTCCTTAATTTCTTAAGCCTTGTTTTTGTTAACTTAGAAAGAGGATGATGATTATCCTGAATATTTAAAATTCTTAGATATTCAGATAAAAGATTTGTTTCAATTTCATGTAATTCAGTTTTTGCTGCTGCTGAACCAATTGGGCTATCTATGTAAAACCATTCTACGAGCATTTTATCGATGAACATGTCAGTAGTTGCTTTATCATACTGGTCATGAGAAACAATACTGGCAATTGTTTGACGAAGAGTAGATAAAGTTCCATTGTTTACTCGAGAAGCCGTGTGAGGATCATTTATATGCCAGTTTAATCTTTGACGAACTGATTCTTTAGCAGCAATTCCAACGTATACACAAAACAAACCATCTCGTTCTTCCAAATCATTTTTAATTTCTTCATAGGAAACATTTAATGCATCAAGAAGGAAATCAAAGAAATTTTTAGAAATCCACCATTTGTAATATCCAGGCTTAGAAAGAATCTTTTTAAGTTCTATCAAATTTCGTAAAATTGCAGCATTAATCATTTTGCACTCCCCTGGTATGTTCATTGAACCAATGAAGGACTCTGCCATGAGAAAGACCTTTTAATGGAAGTTCATAATTACATATACCTTTTTTTCCTAACAATCCATGATAATAATCAAGCCCGGCAAGAATAATAAATTTATCTTCTGTCAAATCATGTTTTTCTTTAAGAAATTGAAGACATATTTCTGCCCATTCTTTTCTTTCATCTGAATTCTTATTCTGCAATTTTTCATCATACCATTCCAAAGTTTGTGTTAACTCAACTACATGATGTTTTGCAGAAAGAATATAAATAGCATCTGGCTTGATTGATTTTGCATAAGCCAAGGCTTTTATGAACCTTGTAGACTGGTAAAGTTTTTCAGCGGGTGATGGGAAAGGAAGTTTCTCCTTACAACAAGAAATAAGAACGATTGTTTTCATATATCTGACTCCTTTTATTGTGTTCTACACATATAAAGAGATAAGTCAGATTCTTTTGTTTCCAAAATTTTAAATAATTATAATTTTTTTTAATTCTTCTGCAAACATTTGAATCTTTTTATAAACTGCAGATTTTGTAATTCCATGCTTTTTAGCTATAGATTCATAAGTCAATGTTAATTCAATTGATTTATCTAAAAAGAAAGCTTTGACGACATCTTTGTTTATATATGGATATTTGAACAAAAAGTTATATATATCATTTTGGTGTTCCATGAAACTAATGGATTTTGATGTTTCTAATGAAGAAAGAATGATATTTGTAAGCCAGTCTGAAACAATTTCTCGATGAATGATTTTTAGATTTTTAAAGGCAGAATCAAATGTTGTTAACAGTTTATTCAAGACTTCTTCTTTTTCTATTTTGGATTCCACCGATTCGTATTTTGAAGCTGGTAAGAAATCCTCTATTGTTGATTCAGAGTCGGAACTTATTATCTGTTTGGAAAAATAATCAATTTTCTCAGATAATAGCAACGCATCAATTTTCTCTGCAGAAATATCAAGGGCAGCAACAACTTTTTGTTTGTTCCCTTTGTATAGAAGCAACAGCTTTTTGATTTTTTTCAGTTCTTTTATATTTGAATAATTTAAGGAGAATCCTTTTCTCTTATTTTCTTCAAGATCTTTATTGATAGCTTTCTTTATACACGAAAATAAATAGGAATGAAAACTCCCCTCTTTAGATTGATTAAAATATTTTAATGCATCAGTAGTTGCTGTTAATACCGGAAGATAATCAAAATCGCCATTTTCTATATGAAACTTATATTCTAAATCAGAATTTATTACATCACATATTACAGAAAGAATTTTAGACTTTATAGAATCACGATTATTTTCTGTATCGATATATTCCGAAAAGAGATCATCAATTTTTGAATAGGCTTGTTGCTTATCCATTGGTTTTATTCCTCAAACAAAGCATCCAAGGCCGCAATTGCCCTTTCCCCTGAAGAACATTCTATGTTATTAGTAAAACTACTTAACATATATAAAGGAGTAATGTCATAAATGCATTGAGAACCCTCTACAACCTTGCCTTCTTTGAATTCAGATTTTAGATATATAACATTACCAATTGAACAATCAAAAAACTTTTCACCAAACTGAAGAGCATTTAATATTAGGATTGGAAGTGTTTTTACACCAAAGGTAATATCTGCATAAAGCTCTGCTTCTTTAACAAAGCTACTTACAAGTTGTTTATATAATTCTTTATATTTTGATTTTGAATTTGCAAACTCTGATGTAATAACTTCATAAGAAATTAATGCACCACATTTGTTTAACTCATTTAATTCATCTTTGAAAAGCTGTGCATTCTTTTCTCCAGCTTTATCTCCCGCATTTGTTTCAAGAAGAATAACCTTTACGTTATCTCCAGATTTCAATGTCTGAGCTAAAACTGAATTAATTGCATAATATGTTTCGCCAGGATATTCAATTAAAGAATTGCCATTTACAGGAAAATGACGTTTGTGCATATCATCTGCCATCATAAGAGTTACAAAAACGATTTTATTCATAGGAAATGCTCCTTATCCAAAAATATTATAACATGAAAAAAAAGGCTTTGCACTTACAATTGTTCTAAGAATAATAAGGATAAATATATACTGGAAAGTTTCCAAAAATATAATAAATCGGTGTATAATATAAACAGAGAGGTCTGTATGTCTACTTGGCGTGATATTTGGCGATATGGAGTAATTGCAAATAGATTTTACTCAGAAAACGAAGAAAAAGGTGAAAAAGCCTTTAGTAAACTTATGGAAGTATATGATAAGCCTGGAAAAAATGAAAAAGATGGCATGATCCGTTATATAATGGCAGAAGCCTATGAATTAAAGTATCACCAAACAAATATCATCAAATATCAGGATAAGGCTTTGGATAATTATGAAGAAGCAGCTGAACTTTTCCCTGTAAAACATTGGAAAAAAATTGCAAAAGATTCTTTCGACAGATTAAATAATGATATACGTTTACAAGATTTTTATAAAATAAAAATAAAACGAAAACCAAAAATTGAAATTTCTGCAAATTTTAAAGATTTACTATGGTATGGTTTTCAGAAAGTATATACATTTACACACTTAAATGATTTTGCAAGATATGTCTGTTTATCTGCTTTTTCTAGAGGTGATTCAGAATGGCCGCTTTCTTTAGTAGATTTCAGAACTGTTTTAGAGCTTGAAATTAATCAATGTTTCCCTAAAATTGTAGAAAGTTTTAATGAAACAAATAAATATTCACTACATAAAACTATTGAACAATTAGACAACAAAGGCTTAATATCAAAAGAACAAAAATCTGCCTTTGATAATATTAGACAAGCAGGAAATATTGCTGCACATAAATTATATCCAGATGAAACATTTAATAAATTAAATGTTGTCAGGTTTATTGATGTATTAACTTTTTTTGAAGATTTTAGAAGAAAAACTAATGGAAATACAGATGCAGAAATACCGTACCCTTTATGTCAAATTAATATTGAGCGATTTTGTAAAGAATTAGATAAAGAAAAGACATTTCTAAACAATTAGAAGTCTTTTCCTATCTTCTCATTCGCATGCCCATAATAAATAATCGCTGGTTCTAACTTCAATATGTTTTTCCAATCAGTTTTTAGGGCATCATTGTTTTCATAACCTTCAATGAATTCTACGGGTTCTAGGTCGCCAACAAAACATTGGCCGTCATCAAGAATAAGAGCGATTCCATCTTTGCTATGGCTGGAAGTTGTAATTATCTGGCCATTAATTCCTAAGTTTTTTAAGAAACTTCTACTCTCTTGGGCTGATATTATTACAACTTTCTTTTCATCAATAGGATTATATTTTTGGCCGAATTGCTTTTCAAAAATCTTGTCGGAAAAATGGATATAATCTTTCTGATTATCAACTAATAAAAGTTTAATTCCTTCTTTCATTAATTCACTTACCAAGCCCATATGGTCAGGATGATAATGAGAGCAGAGAACATATTTTATATCATGAAGCTGAATATTATTATGTTTTAAACATTTGTAGAAAGCTGCAATTGTTCCAAACATATCTGTATCAAACAGCAGTGAGTTTATTAGATAGGTGTTTGTATTTCCGTATTTTAGTTTGGTCATAATCGGCTTTGTATAAGGAATTGTTTCCATATAAAAAAAGACCTGCAAAGTGTGCATGCTTTCGCAGAGGCCTAGCAGGTATGTTAACTTAACCATAATATGAAAAGTAATAAATGTCAAACAAGATTTAAGTTTAATTGTCCTTCGGAATCTATGTATAGAAACTACAACACATCCTCCCCAAACTCATCCACATAATCGTCATCGTCGGTCATAATACTGCCATCGGCCATGCGGATGGCACCGGGATAATCATCCAATTCATCTTCATCATCCAGCAAATCATCATACATACCAGATTTATCTACAAAGGAATCGACAATTTCTCCGTCTTCATCTTCCAGAAAAACAGTGGTGCCTTTATAGCCGGGGGTTTTACTTCCACCACTACAGCCCATGACAATCAGTGCAATAATACAAATAAGAGGGATTCCTACAAAAATAAAAGCAATCATAACAGCCTCCTGCAAATCGCGTCTACTATTTCATAACTTCTACCACTGCTTCGTTCCAGGTGATGGACTTAAACTTGAGCTGAACTTCTTTCTGAATATCCGGGAATCTGTAAACTGTAATTGAATCGCCGGCGCCCAGGTAGTATTCAAACGTCTTTGGGAACTGTGAGGATTTGGACTCGGCAATAATCGTTATACACCACAAATCTTTTTCGACATTCTTGATGCTTGAAACACAGGTCTTGCCACCGCTTACAGATTTCTCAACTGGTGTAAAATAATCCAACATTGAAGCGCCAAAGACATCACCGGTTTTGACTTTGATTTCTTCTGCAAAAAGCATGCATGAGCCGGCTAACAGCACTAACAAACAAATCAGTTTTTTCATTCTCAACCCCCTGATATAACCTTTACTGTATACAATTATATCAGTCAAGGGTGTCAGGGAACGGCATTGTTAATATCATTCTTCATTTTTTATAAATATTCCTGTGTATTCTTTGATGATTTTAAGTTTTCTTTGAATTATATCGTTCTTCATTGAATCCCCAAAAAAGCCGCCCATTATTCTTGCGGCTTCTTCGTGGCTGGTGAATTTATAATCAGTTTGAATTATGTGTTCTTTAAAACCGTTGTCTGTAAGTGCATGATAAAACTGTGCAAGCTTTTCTCCGGGTGGATTTGGAGAGGCAACATTTGTTCCCAGCGTTTCAATAAAAATAACTGTATCTGCTCTTTTTGTTGTTTCATCAATGAGCATTTGAATTGTTTGATTTCTGTTTTCATCATCCTGGACTACTAGATGTCCAAAGCTCCAGCCTTCAATTATTATGTCATATTTATTTTCAAGAGAGCTTATCTGTTTGTTGTCACTAACAGCATACTCAATTTTATCCGTCCATTCAGACAGATTTTGTTTTGCCTTATCAATCATATGCTGTGCATTATCGTATGCAAAAACTTTTTGGACTTTGTCTATATAGGTTTTAGTAACTCTGCCGGTTCCTATACCAAATTCGCCGACAACTTTATTTTCCCACTGAATGTTGTTATTGAGGAACTTACAAAGATTGTTTTCATAATCTTCATGATTTACTAATTCGTCGTAAAGGTTTGAGTAATTTTGATAAACTTTAAACATATCAGACATTTTTAATTCCTTTGCGTTCCAGTGTGGGCGACAATTTAATAAACTACATATCCTTATCAGACCAGGAACGGAATGGTTTGTTCCAGGAACCAATTTCAATTAAGTTTCCTTCGGGATCTGCAATGTAACAGGTGCGCTGGCCCCAAGGTTCGGTGGAAGGTTCAAGTACGCTGGTGGCACCTTTTGAAATTACTTCCCTTATTAAATAAACATTTCCGGTATCTTCCGATTCCTTGATTTCAAATCCAAAACCGTCTAAGTGCATTGTTTACTCTCCTGTTAAGATATTTTTATATCAATTTTACATAATCCCGTTTAGCATAAAAGATTCGCATAATTGAAACTATTTTTTTATCATCATCAATTAAATAAAGTGCAATGTAATTTTTCTTGAATAAAAAACGATGATAACCTTCTGATTGCAGAAATAAATCCTTACTCAATGGATACATATATGGATTATCTGCAATGTTATCTTTTTCTTTCAAAAACTCTTCAAGTAAAGAATCTGCAGCTTTTTGATTACAAAGTTTATCTGTAAAATAAGTAATTATTTCAGATAAATCCTGCTCCGCTTTTTCCATGATTCTGACATTATAAGCCATGGTTTTTCCTTATTCTTGCTACTGCATCTTCAACAGAAGAATACTTTCCGTTTTTCATATCCTGTTTAGCTTCTTCAAGTTTTCCGTATACATTTGCAAGAAAAAGATTTTTCTCGTATGTTTCCATACTCATAAGGACCATATCTCCATAACCATTTTTTGTTACGAAAATAGGTTCTTCTTCTTCATGACAAAGTGTAGAAATTGCAGTTGTGTTTTTCAAATCCCTGATAGGAACGATTCTTGGCATTTGTTTCTCCTTGTGGGATTATTTTACCACGGAGAATAATGTTTTGTCTAGGAAAAAAGATAACCTGACCTAATTAAAACCCTAATAATTTTCTAACATCAGCTGTTTCTAGCCAGCCATTTTTTGCAGCAGAATCTTCTCCCTTTTTTAGTTCTGCAAGAAGAATTTTAGTAAGAGAAACATGAGATTCATCTGTGGCATCCTGCAATAATTCATTATTATTTTGTAAATCAGAAACAGATTTAATAGATATCATACATACCTCTAACATCCACAAGGTTATACAAAATAATTGTCTTTAGTAATTTCTTAATTGTCAAGTTCTTATTTTTTCTTTATATACAAGCAGGACAAAGTTTAGTATGTCGTATAAACCTTTGTCTAAATATTCTTTGTCGCGTTTGCCAAAGGGGTGGCCGGATTCGAACCATTCTTGCCAGGCAATGTCGTAGCAGGAGGCTTCTTGGGCGATTATTTCGCAGCTGTCGCCGCATTCTTCCTGGATAAGGTTTTTCCACCAGCCTTTGGTTTTGAACAATTCGAAATCGTCACCTTCGGCCCATTCACAAAATATTTCTTTTAGCTGACCTTTGGGGTCTTCTTTGAGGCCGGGGATCGCAATCATAACGCAGCCGTTCTTTTTGACAAAGGGCAGGATTTTTTCTGCGAAGACGCCTTTTTTGCAACCAAAATAGTGATATTATCTGAAGGCTGAACTTTAAGACATAAGCTTATTTTTCTCCTTTCTCCAGGCTTTCTATTACATGTTCTATGGAGGTTATAAATTCAGATAATTTTCCAAGATTTTCGTGAACAATAGAACGGTAAAAAACCTGGGTTCCTTCTTTTCTGGTTGCAACCAGACCATAATCCTTAAGGACTTTTAAGTGATGAGAAATTGCAGGACGTGAAAGACTGTAATTTTCTGTAATTTCGGTAACGTTCATTCCCCTTTCCCCGTGGGCGGCAATGTCTAAAATCATCTGCTGACGGATTTCATCTCCAAGAGCAATAAACAAGGGCAGGCAGGAATGAAGGATTTCTTTTGTGTTTTTTAATTCTTCTAATGGAATCATATCTTTACTCTTATCTGAATAATAAATTAACGCATAAAATTTGTCAAAAAAATTTATGAATTCTATTGACTATTATCAGCCACATTATTATATTTGTCAATATGTTTAAGTGTTTAAGTTTTTAAACGCTTAAACATTTAAACCATTACTAAAGTATTTGAACCCTGTTCAAATTATAATTTTTCGGAGGAAACTTTAATGAAGTTTGCTAAAGCATTTTTTAAGAAACCCTGGCTTATAATTACCATATGCCTGATAATTACAGGCTTTCTGGGCTTCTTTATTAAAGACCTGCAGATAGATAATTCTGTTCGTCAATTTTTACCTCAAAAGGATGCTTCTTATAGTCGCCTTACACAAACAGAAGAGCAATTTGGAAGCATGATGGTCATTGGAGTCAGTCTTGAAGCCAAAAGTGGTTCCATTTTAACTCCTGAATACATAGACGTAATCAGAAAAATTTCTGATCGCGCCCTGGAGCTCCACGATGTTGATGGAGTAGATTCCCTTACCCACATAGATTTTGTATGTGAATCTGACGGTTCAATTTCTGCAAGTCAGCTTATTCCAGACGATTACACAGGAAGTCAGGAAGATATAATTCAGCTTGAAAAACGCCTTACAGAATGGAGTGATATGTATAACCGGGTTATCGTCAATGACGACAATACCGCCTGTCAAATGCAAATTACTCTTGCTAACTATGATAAGGATTATGAAAGGGAATTGGCAGCTTCTAATGGCAAAACAAAAATTCGTTCAGAGGCCGAATTCCAGGAAGATACATTAAATCTTGTACAGAATATTGTAAAAGAAGAAGTTCAGGGTCACGACCTGGATTATAAGATTTTTGGAAACCCTGTTGTAGTTCAGAATGCAAGACTCTTTATGCTTTCTGATTTATGCAGACTTATTCCTTTTGTAATTGTTGTAGTTCTTCTTTCCCTTTACTTCAGCTTTAAGACTTTGGACGGAACCCTTCTTCCACTTATTACAGTTGTTATGGCAACAATCTGGTCTATGGGACTTATGGCTCTTATGGGAATTACCTTTACTCTGGTTTCTTCGGTTATTCCTGTTGCCCTTATTGCGGTAGGTTCTGCTTACGGCATTCACGTTATGACCCACTATTATGTAGCCCTGGATCTGAGCGCAAAGGAACTTACAAAAGAAAGCTATCAGGAAGCTGTTTTTGCAGGACTTCATGAAGTAATGTCTGCCGTTCTGCTCGCCGGAGTCACAACAATCGTTGGTTTCATTTCTCTTGTATCAAGCCCAATTGCTCCTCTTCACAGCTTTGCAGTATTTACAGCCATTGGTGTTGCAATTTCTCTTTTACTGGCAATCACCTTTATTCCTGCCCTGCTTTTACAAAAGGACTTTAAAAAGGTTCAGGCTCATTTAATTAAGAAAAGCAAGATTGAAGAAAAACTCAAGGAGAAACTTGAAAGAGCTGCCCGCTTCCGTGGTGCAAAAACTGCCGAAGAAGCAAGCGGAAATACCATGTACAATATTTACCGTTTCTTCTGCGGTTCAAAACCCCGTTTAATAATCTTTATGATTGCAATTACCCTCTTCTCTGTAATTGGAATCAGAAATCTTCACATAGATACTTCTTTAGTAAACTACTTCCCTGCCAGCTGTAAAATGCGAAAAGATATTGATTATGTTGACAAGGAGTTTGCAGGAACTAACAGCGTTTATCTGAACATTAAGGGACCAGAAAAAGGTTCCCTTACAAATCCTGAAATTCTTAAGGCTGCTGATGATCTACAGGATTACTTAAAATCAGAATTCCCTGATGTTGGTAAGGTGGTTTCCTTTACAGATTTTATTAAGAGAATTAATCAGGTTTGGCACGTTCCTGCCACTGCCGCAGATGCTTCGCAAAGTGGAGCTTTGAGTGCGGAGGCTTCCATTTCTGAAAATGAAGCAGCCTTCTCCGGCGACCTTTCTGACGAGGCCGGCTTTACAGACGACTTTGACAGCTTTGACGATTTTGATGACTTCGGAGATTTTGGAGACTTTGGTGATTCCGACGATTCTGATGCGGCTGGCGATTCCGCCACTTCTACTGCTTCTGAAGATGCAGACTACATGGACTCATGGACCGACCCTAACCTTTACTACGCAGAAAACTTAAGCAAAACTCTTACTACTGCAGAAGTGCTGGAACTTTTGAACAATGCTTATGTTGCGGCAGGGGGACCTCAGGCAAATGTAGAAGACATTGTTACAGAACTCGAAAAAAGCATGAACTACAATGGAATGGCCTATTACGAAATTCCATATGATCCTGCTAAGTATCCGGTTGCAAGCAGAGAAGAACTTTCGGGAGTTGTTCAGGGATACCTTACCCTTCTTTCCGGTTCACTTGGCCGCTTTGTAGACGATGAAATGAGTCCACAGGTTATGCGTATGACCGTTCAGTTAAGAAATCACTCTACCCAGACAACAGGAGAAATCATAAAGGCCGCAGAAAACTTTGCAGCAAAACACTTCCCTGAAGGCTACACCATCGAAGCAACCGGTACCGGCGAAATGGAATACCGCATTACAGATATGATTGTTTCAAGCCAGATTACTTCCCTTCTTATTTCTTTGGGCAGTGTATTCATCATTATAGCCATAGGATTTAGAAGTGGTTGGGCAGGTGCTCTTGGTGCAGTGCCTCTGATCTTTACTATTTTACTAAATTACATGGTTATGGGTTTTGCAGGAATTAACCTTGACCTAGTAACCAGCATTATAGGATCTGTTGCAGTTGGTGTTGGAATTGATTACACAATTCACTTCCTTACTACTTACAAAGAAGAAAGAGAAAAAACTGATGACCTTGAAGAAGTAACAAGAATGACCTTCCGCAAGAGCGGACACGGAATTCTGGCAAATGCACTTGCAGTAGGCTTCGGCTTCCTTGTTCTCTGCTTCTCTAAATTCGTGGTTCTTCGCTACATAGGTTTACTGGTAGCAATTGTAATGTTTACTTCAAGCTTCCTTGCTATGACCGTCATTCCGGGTTTCTTGAATGTACTCGAACCAAAATTTATTTCTAAAAAAGCAAAAAAATAAATCAATATACAGGAGATATAAAATGAAAAAAACACAAAAGATTTCAATTATGATTGCAGCTCTTGCTGCCTTAAACAGCTTTGCCTTTGCCGACCAGAAAGGCAATGAAATTATGGAAAAGGTTGCAGACTTTAAAAAACCTTCTTATTCACGAAGCCAGGTAATTATGACACTGGAAGATAAGAATGGAAATAAAGAAGCCCGTCAGATTATTGAGTATGGAAAAGAAGCAGACGGAAAAACTTATGTTGTTATGGACTTTAAAGGACCTGCCTCTGTAAAAGATACCCGCTTCCTTCAAATTACAAACGACAAGGGACCGGATGATAAGTTCATTTATCTTCCAGCTTTAAAATCTGTTCGCCGTGTTAATTCAAGCGAAGGTTCAAAAGCTTTTATGGGATCGGATGCAACTTATGATGATCTTTCTACCAGAGATGTTAGCGAAGACGAACATCAGTATCTGCGGGAGGAGTCTTACACTGTGGAAGGTGGAACAAGTTACAACTGCTATGTTATTAAAGAAATCCCTCTGGATAAAAAAGGAACTCAATACAACTACCGTATGGTTTGGGTAGACAAACAGTCAATGTACCCGGTTCATACAGAAATGTACGATAAGAACGATAAACTCGTAAAAGTTCTGGAAGTATTAAAAATAGAAGATCACTCTGGTTATGCAACTCCTATGGAAAACAAACTTACAAATGTTCAGACAGGTCACAGCACAAGTTTAAGAATTCTTAAGATTGAAGTTGATCAGCCTTTACCAGAAAGAGTATTCACACAGGCCTTCTTAACAACAGGAAAATAAAGGAAGCATATTATGAAAGAAAATAAATTTTTACTTTGTGCAGCACTTCTTACTTTATGCGCATCACTTGGCTTTGCCCAGGAAATTGATGATTTTGATTCTTTCGATTCTTTTTCTGAAGATTCATCATCTTCTTCTCCAGTTAGTTTAAGTGGAAGCAGCAGTCTGGACCTTCGCGCCTACACAGATTCTGATTCTGCTCAAGATACAGAAATTGAGGCAAGTCCTTCTGCAGCCCTAAACCTTAATTACAGCGGAAATAAATCTGACTTTACCCTTTCCCTTAAGGTAGACGAAGACACTATTAAAAATCATCCGGAAGATGTAATTGATGAAATGGTTCTTCGTGCTTACTTTGGAAACTTTATGCTGGAAGGCGGTAAGATGAAGCTGGTCTGGGGCAAGGGGGACAAGCTTCACGTTATCGATAATTTTAATGCCGACGATTATTCAGACTTTATCATCCCTGATTATCTGGACCGCCGAATAAGCACACCAATGGTTAGGGGCGTCTACTCGCTGCCTTTTGCAAACATGAATCTTGAAGCCGTATATACACCATTTCTGCCTGTAGACCGCTTCTCTACAAGCGGAAGGTGGACACCTGCTCAAGTAGCTAATCTTACTTCTACAGTGAAGGATTATGCAAAAAGTTATCTTTCCGTAACAATCTTAAATCTGGAATCTGCCCGTATGGAAGCCCAGACTGCCCAGTCCTTAAAAGAAGCTGCCTACGCTGGTGGCTCTAGTCCCGATACAGACAGCAATGAATACAAGGCACTTTCAAATCTTATTCAGACAGCATATGCAAATGGTAACATTTCCTATACAAGTGAAGAAGTACTGGCCTACTGTTCAGACAAGGGTCTGGACCCAACAAACACAACTTACCAGCAGATGGCAGTTGCCGCCATTCTTGCAGAAAAGTATGAAGAATATCTTACAGAAAATTTAGTTCAGGCTAACACTGCCTACAATCTTGCCCTTTCAAATGCAAGTCTTCTTTCTGCAGATTCGTCAGTTCTTTATCCTGATTTGTGGACTTTAAAATATGGTCAGTTTGGTGCACGCGCAACCTGGACAATGGGACAGGTAGATTTGGGCTTAAGCTACTATAACGGCTGGTTTAAGCAGCCAAGTATAAATGGCGATAAAATTTATTCCTGCATTTCAAACTATATGCAAAACGGATATATTAACGAAAGCGATAAATTCCTAAGCTACGACAAAAAGCAGACCTTTGGACTTGAAGCTTCAACCGTTATCTGGCACTTCAATCTTAGAGGAGAATTTGCCTACAACCTTACAGATGATATAGAAGGCAATGATCCTTGGGTTCAGAATAATTCTATTGCCTGGCTTGGCGGTTTTGATATAGATTTACCTTTCTGGAATGCAAATCTTAATGTTCAGGAATATGGAAGCTATACCTTAAAAGAAGACTCTGACAATAAGCTTGTCTGCAATTTTACAACAGCCTTTATGAACGACAAAATTCTTCCGGAAGTAACCCTTCTTTATGGAATAGAAAAAGGCGATCTGGTTTTACTGCCAAAAATTACAATCAAGCCTGACCAGAACCTGAGCCTGACTGCCAGCGGAATGTGGATTTACTGCAAAGATGACCAGAGTGAGTTCGCCGCCTGGAAGGACAATTCCTTTGTAAGTCTTGGCGCCCAATACTACTTCTAAAAAGTTATTAAACAATATCCTGTGAACTATTGCTTTAGGTCATAGGATATTGCTTATATAGAATGTTTTGTAAACAGAAAAGTAATATATTAGATGAAGATTAGGAACTTATTGAAAATAAAGCAACAAGTAATCCTATAAGCGCACAGGAAGGAAGCCCTATTAAGGTTCCAATGCAGCTTTGCTTTATATGAAAATTACTCCAAGGCATTTGCGGATAATATCCCTTGCAGAAAATCTTTTTTCTGTGTTTTCTATAAGTCCCAGTTCAACACATCGCTTTCTGATTGCAGGAGGGTAATCGGAGATAACTCCCAAAGGATTTTTTGCGTCCATCGGTACAACTACCAGAGCAAATAACCCCATTGCTATAAGACATTCAATCAAAAGTATCATTTTCTTCTTCCTCTGTTAAAGTTCTTATGTTAGCCTTAACTAACTTTAGTATAATACTGACTTAAATCTTATGCAAGCAAGCTGGTGTGCTACAATTTTGCTAAAAAATCACATTCATCAAGGAATTTTATTTTGCAAACGGGCATCTTGCGCCAATGCACTGGCTGTTTTTTGAAGAATGGATGCAGACAATTTCCCTGCCTTCCATTTCAATTCCAAAATGTTCTTTTACAAAATCAATGGCACTTAGGATTGCAAGATAAGAATCTCGCTTGCAGCAGCGGGGACCTCCGATTTTTCCGATTGCTTCCAGAGCCCGGGAAGTCATTAAAATGGTTTGCCCCCAGGATTCCTGAGTAAGAGGGCTTGCTTTTAGAATGATAGAAACAAACATTCCGGTACTTATCCCAGCCCCACAGGCACCCCAATATCCACAAGCCCCACCGGGAACGCTCTTTGTCCGGTTCTGCATTTCCTTTAAAGCTTCTTCAAGATTTACCTGGCCACCCGCATTTTTAAATGCTGTAAGCAAGGCAGCACCAACCATAAAGTGATGCTCCGGTCCATGCATGTGACAAAAAGACTCTGCCATCATCATGCGGATTATTTCCACCGGATTTTTTGATTGAGTCTTCAAACAGATAGAAAAAATTGTTTCAAAGGTATTGGTATCTTCATTCATTGATTTTCCTCTTTATTGTTGATTTTCCCGGATTATTTCTTCAACTACTTCAACAGCGGCAGCAACCATCTTTGGGCAGAACTCTGTGAAGAGTTTATTATCGCGGCAATATTGAACGCCTTTTTCTGTAGACACATCGCAGCCCAATAAATCATTACAGATGTAAGAGTCGCATTTTTCTTTGAAGCGGTTCATCATTAAATCATTTACTTTATTCGAAAGCTGGCGGCCTTCTGTGTCAGAGGCTGCTTTCTGGCCATACAATAATCCTAAAACCATCAGGGCTCCGGTCACTGCTCCACAAACTTCCCCTTTTCGCATACCGCTTCCAAAACAGCTTCCAAGTCTAAAGGCCTCCTCTTCTGTAATTCCGCATTCATCAGCAAAAGCCGCAAGAACAGACTGAGAACAATGCAATTTCTGCGAAAAATAATTTACCGCTTTTTCTTTGTGATTCATCGTGCAAACCTCTTTTATCATTCAAAGTTTAACAGCAGCACTTTTCATCAGATTTTTTTGCAGGTGCAGCTTTACAGGTAAACTGTGAGACGGCACTTTTGAAATCAGAGAACTTTTTGCAATTAATTGAATAATAAGTCCACTTCCCTTCTTTTCGTGCATTAACAAGATTACATTCTGTAAGAATCTTCATGTGATGTGAAAGAGTTGGCTGAGTGATATTAAAAGCGTCAAGAATTTTACAGGCACACAATTCTCCGCCTGTCAGCATTTTTATAATCTTAACGCGGTTTTCATCTCCCAAAGCCTTGCAGATAAGAGCAATTTCTGATTCATTCATAAGAAACCTCACATTGATATTTATCTATATGTTATATCATAAACGATACATAGATAATTGTCAATATGAAAAACTGCTTTGCCATTCCAACTGACATACTCCCCTTTTTACGCTATAATCAACACATGTTCAATTACATTTGGCCGCTTTTAATCATCGTTTTTGCAAACACACTTTATCAGATTTGCGCTAAGGGAATCCCTGTGCAAATGAACACCTATGCCAGCATGACCATCACTTATGCTGTGGCAACGCTTTTTTCGGCTGCTGCCTTTTTTGTTACCACAAAAGGTGGAAACATTCTCAAAGAATTTTCCCACACCAACTGGGCTACAATCGTTCTTGGAATTGTAATTACAGGACTTGAAGTTGGCTTTATCTTTGCCTACAAGGCCGGCTGGAAAGTCAGTACACTGGCAACAGTTTCAAACGCAGCGCTGGCAGTCATTTTGATTTTTGTGGGTCTTATCGGCTATCATGAACAAATCAACTGGAGCAAGATTCTTGGAGTTTTATTCTGCCTTGTGGGCTTGTATTTTATTAATAGAAAGTAAGGAGTGTCATTATGTTTAGACCAATGAGAAGATTCAAGCAGCAAATTGCGGATAGCAAATGCAAAGAGATTTTGAAAAATGAAAAACGCGGAGTTCTTTCCCTCCTGGGTGATGATGGATATCCTTACGGGCTTCCCCTTTCTCATCTTTACAGCGAAGAAGACAATAAGATTTATTTTCACTGCGCAAAGGAAGGCCACAAGATCGATGCCATCAAAAATTATGATAAGGCAAGCTTCTGCGTTTATGACCAGGGCTACCACAAGGAAGGCGAATGGGCGCTGAACATCAACAGTGTAATCGTCTTTGGAAAAATCCGCCTTGTAACAGACCCGGACCTTACCCGCCAGATCTGCACAAAACTGGTTTATAAATTCACAGATGATCAGGCATATCTTGAAAAAGAACTCACCAATGCCCTGCCCCGTGTTCAGTGCCTTGAACTTGAAATTGAACACATGACCGGAAAGCTGGTGAATGAGTCGTAAAAGCATCATTCTTCAATAAAAATTTGCTCTTATTCTTTCCACGCCAGACGCATTTTAAGAAAGTCCTTCATGTCCTTGTAAAAATCCATTGGTGGCACAGTTATTTTAATTTGCTTAAGAGCTTCCTGAACCAGAGGATTTTTGTAGCAGCAGACTGCATTTGATGAAGCATAAAACAATACATCCAGCTGGATTTTATAAGCAGCATCCAGATTAGTGCCCAGCATTTGTGCAAGTCTGTCGCGGAAGGCATAGGCCAAGTCGTAATATTTCTTTTTGAAAATGGCAAGGCGTTCTACCGTTACATTTGTTTCTATCACCGGATTAAGATAGGAAACATAGCGCATGTAATCCTGATTTGCATTGACAATTCCGGCCCATACTTCGGTAATAACGTCCGGCGTAAAATTGTTGCCTTCCGGAAAAGCCGAAAGCAGAGAGCCATAATAGGCGGCCATTTTTTCGGCAGAGATTTCCAGAAAGATTTCTTCTTTGGTCGTAACGTATTTATAAAGGTTGGCGCGAGACCAGCC
>Ga0247609_10002386_pt1 | contig 20020 bp, 17 predicted proteins | sample 172DNAGHGlowgp2_FD_193487 | JGI IMG/M metagenome (GOLD analysis project Ga0247609, IMG submission 193487) | Sheep rumen microbial communities from Palmerston North, Manawatu-Wanganui, New Zealand - 1728 DNA GHGlow gp2 | ecosystem: Host-associated > Mammals > Digestive system > Stomach > Rumen ...
GGCTTTGATAGTCCAGCTTTGTATGTTCATGAAAATTTGGCAATCGTGCATCCAGACCACTACGATAATCTCCAGCGTGGGTACTACGATTGTGGTGGCGGCTCTAAATTTCTATCAAATGCGATTCTGCAGTTCACAGGGTATAACCCGACTATAAGTGAAGGTGCCTCTCCTGGCAGTTTAGTGTGTATAGTTCCGATTGATGTGTTGTATTCTGTTATAATGGGGTACTCACAGAGCTGATATATTGCCGACACTGGCTGATATTTGCTTTATATTGTTATAGATAGAGCAGGGGCATACTCGCTGGTGAGTAGGTGTTAGGCATAACCGCCGATAGTGTGTTATTGTATTATATTTAAATAAGCTCTATTGGGTATTAAAAGCCACACACGGCGATTAAAATAGTTATGCTTATAGTTTTATAATTTAAAAAATAGAGGGCTTAAAAAGGCAAATAAAAAGGCAAAAAAAATCTCAATATTTTCTCTCACACACTTTAAATAAAAGTGCAGGAGTTAAGTATAAAATTTTAAGAGAAAATATTGTAATAGTGCAGAAGCTGTGCATATTTGTTGATATAGTGTTAAAGATATAGATAAAAAGGTAAGGTGAGGGTAATTATGCAGTATGGTTTGTCTACGCTTTATCTTTATGTATTGTTTGAGGATTTGTTAAAATCGGCTAAGATGGGTAATCAAACTGTTGATATATATTGGCATAATCTAATAGAGGACTCTGATACGCCAAATGTTGGAATATTTATATCTGACGGTGGTACTGGTGGTTCTGGTTCTTATGTTTTAGATGGGTATGAGCCGGTGGTGTGTCGGGCGAACGTGCATGTAGAAGCAGTTTGCTCTGATGGTGCGGATAATATGGTAAAAATGCATCAGTATCTATCGGAGTTTATGGATAATGCGTTAAAAAGCAACAGTGTGGTGCAAGAGATAGAGCTGTTGAATGTAGTGCCTAAAAGTGGGGTACTCACATTGGGTAAAAATAAGTATAATAACTGCTTGTATGCGGTAAATTTAGAGGTAAGTTATAGTATAGTAAAATAAGGAGGTTGATTTAAATGGCAATTATTAGTGCTAGGAGCAACGTGAGATTATTTGTGTCTGAGGATTCTGTAATCACAGGAGCTGATAAGCTGACGAGTGTGGCTTCATTGGGTGACTTGGGTACTGGAACTGCTGATGAGATAGAGACTACAGATTTAGATGCGGCGAGTAAGACATATGAGTTAGGTCTTGCAGATGTGGGTAGTTTTGATATAACTTTAAATTTAAATCAGTTAGAGTATAGTAGATTTACGAACTGGTTTAATAATAAGACTTTGTTATATTTTGGACGCTCGATATTCAGTAAGACCAGCCAAATCGTCGGCGATGCGTTTAGTGGGTATATTTCACAGGTGAATATCACAGGTCAGACACCGAGTGGTTTGTTACAGGTGGCTGTTACAGTAAGGGTAACTGGAGCAGTAACACAGGATTTTGTTGATCCGTTGGGTGTAAATATAAAGCCTGTTGAGGGTATAACTGTTGCCACACTTGGTGGTGTAGAGGCTGAGGTAGCTGTTGAGGGTACTTTGCAGTTAGTAGCTACGGTAACTCCTACTGATGCGAGTGATAAGAGAGTATCTTATAGCAGTAGTGATGACACAGTTGCGACAGTAGTATCTGGATCAGGTGTTGTAACTGGTGTGAGTGAGGGTACTGCGACTATAACTGCATCTGCTTTAGACGGCAGTGGTGTAACTGGAACGATTGTTGTGACAGTAACAGGTGAATAAAAACAAATAAAAATAAATATAAATAATACTCAAACCTCCACTAATATTAAAGGGTGGAGCCTCCCGCGCGCGGGAGGCTCCCTATTATAATATATAGTGTGTTAAAGGTATTATAGTATAGGAGGAATGAAGATGGTTAAAAGGGTATTTACAAAGGTGTTTTTGACTAAGGCTTTGCGTGACTTATGTAGGCAAGAAGGCATTGGAATAAAGCAGGGTGGGTATTCACAGGGCTTATTGGAGTATTTAGTGTCTAATATGAATGAGGACGCAATCACAAATCTTATACAGTGCGGAAATCCTAATATGACTAAGGATGAGGCTTTTGAGGTTTATGATAATTATTTAAAAGAGGATGTGGATCATAATTTATTGAGTGCGTGGATACAGATACTTGAGGAGTTTGACAAGGATACGCATTTAAGCAAGATGTTGAACTTATCGCCTACTTTCTTCAGAGATTTGATTGAAAAGAGTAAGCCAGAAGAATTGATAACTGCTGAGTCTTTCTTGGATAGTGTAAAGAAGGCTGACTCTGAGGTTGGTGTTGATGTTAGTGAGGGTACTGATGTTGATGCTAATAAGTCGGCTGTGCTTGAATAATAAAAAAGTGCGGAGGGGAGGGTACTATTGAGTGCCCTCTTTTAATATTATGAAGCTTATAAGATGTTTTTATTTGCAGGACATTAAGGATTATGAACTAACACACGATGATACACTTTTTGACTTAATAGAGCGAGCAGAGTTATTTGACTACTTTTCGATGTGTGAGATTCTACTGCTTGGAAATAGAGGAAAGACTATTGATGAAGTCTGCGCATTGTTTGATGAATTTTTAAGAAATAAGACTTATATGGACGCATTGGATATATGCAGGCAGGAATTATTTAAAGTAGAAAAAAATGCAGTAGATGTTGAGAGTGACGGTTTAATTGATGGACATTCGTATAGTTTGGCTACTGAGTTATATACTTTATTCTGTAACCAGCTTGTATCGTTAGGGTTAGATTATAGCACTTTTTGGAATTTGACTACTTCTGAGATGTATAGTGTGGCGGAAGCGTTGAAGCAAAGGCATATAAATGAAGTAAACAAAAATCTATATACTGCTCATGCGACTGCAGCCTTTGTAGGTGCTGCGTTCAATGGTAAGCTACCAAAGGAACCGCCTCAAATAAGGGCTGATGCGTATAATGTAAATAATGGGGCAGGGGTACAGATAGACGAGAATGGAGATATAGATTGCAGTGATGAGGAGTTGGAGGCTTTGGTGAATAGGTTAAATAGTAACGTAAAGGCTTATAATAAAAGGGTAAACGGATAAGGTATTAAAATAAAAGGAGGTGTGTTAATGTGAGTGGTTTAAATGAAGTATTGCGGGACTTAACTTCGACTGATGTATTGTTTGAGAAGCTAACTAACACTATATCGAGTTTTAGTATGTTGTTAGCCGATAGCACAGTGCAAGGTGTAAAGATGGGCGCAGCACTTGGTTATATGGCGAGTCAGCTTTATAAGGCTTTTAATAATATTATGAACTCTGTGCGTGGGGTATTGAGTACGTTGAGTAGTGGTATAACTGGCTTTTTGAGGGTATTCAGCAATATAGGTCGGACTATCACTAGCATTATTACTAGAATTATTAAGCTGTTCGGTAATTTAGGCGACAGAGTGAGGGATTTATTTAGGTTTAACCCCATAAATCTGTTTAAGGGTATAGACTCTGCAGTTAGAGGTGCGCTTGGTGGTTTAGATTTGTTTTTGGGGTACTTTGATTCTATATTCAGCTCTGAGTATGTTTCACGAGGGGAGGACTTGGTAAATACTCTTGGTAGTTTAAATAATGTATTCGGAAGCGACATAACTAATAGGGCAGTAAGGTTCAGCGATGCACTTAGGAGTGCTTTCGGAGTTAGTACAGATGAGGCGTTGTCTGGCATATCTGATTTGTCTTTTTACTTGCGTGGTAGCGGATTATCTAACTCTGCGAGTATTGGTGCATCGGAGCAGTTGTCTTTATTGGCAAAAGACCTTATAACAGTAGGCGTAAAGGACTATAATACTGCAATAAATCAGATTAGGCAAGGTCTTGCCGGGCGTGTTCAAAAGGGCAAAGGGCTTGGGACATTAGGTATTAACTTATCTGATGAGAGTGTTGAGTCATATTTGCGTAACTTGCGTGGTATTAACTTAACGATGGACGAGATGACTGAACGTCAAAAGGTTATCGCTCGTTATTGGGTACTTATGCAGCAAGCGCAGGAGCGTTTTGGTTCTGGTGGAGGCTTTAAAAATGTGGCCGATGGGTTGAATAGTGTCTATATAAGCATAAGGCGTTTAAAGGCTAGTCTGGAGGAGATTCGTACTACTTTGTCGATAGGCTTTACGCGGCTGTTGGCTCAGTTGACTCCATTGATTCTGTCATTCTTGAACGCTATAAACGCTGCTATTCAGAGGGTGTTCAGTTTTGTTGGTATAAGTACGGAGCTGAGTGCAACTGTTGACTCATTGGATGGTTTGACTGGGTACTCTGATGGATTGGCTGATTTGGCTGAGGGTTTTGATGAAGTAGATAAAGCAGCATCTAAGGCATCGGGTACTTTGCAGAGTTTTGACCGTATAAATAATTTAAGTAGTGGAACGGGTACTGCTTCTAAGGCGAACGATGCTTTATTTGACGCTCTTTTGGATACTAGTTTAGGTGACACGCTTGGTGCTGATTTAGCGACTTCTGCTGCTGATAGCTTTGGAGCTGTTTTATTTGATAAGCTGCAGGGTGTTTACGATAAGCTGAATAACTTAGGTCGCAGCATAACTGGTCGGTCTGACTTTGATTTAGGATTAAATTGGGATGCATTAAAGTCTAGTCTAACTAATATAAAAAGTAATCTGACCGACTTCTTTAAAAAATTCGGACGCTTTACTCTTGATATAGGATTCAGGGTACTTGATGATATCGGCGCTGGAGAGATAATAAATAAGGTCTTTTCGGTATTTGAAAAGGCGTCTGAGTCATTATTGCGTATCTGGGTAGTGTTGGAGCCTATTCTCTTAAATACTTATGAACGCTTTATTCGCCCGATAGTTGAAGAGGCTGGTCAGTATATTATAAAGTTTTTAGACTTTATAATTCAGAAGCTTGATTCGCTTGCTACTTGGTTTGAAAGTAACCCGCAGCTTGTACAGTCTTTCTTTGATAAGCTTGGTCGTGGAGCACAGCAGGTTTGGCAAATAATAAAGGGCGAGGGTATTGCTGACGATGCTACTGGTGTGTGGAGAGATGTACTTGGTTTATTGCAAGCTTTGCGCGATATATTCTTCGCACTGTTGCCGATCCTGCAGGAAGTGGGTAAAAACTTACTGTCATTATTTACAGATAAAGTGTTGCCGTGGCTCGTAGATCAGCTGAATAAGTTGGCGGATTGGCTTGTAAATAATAAAGACCAAATCGTTGAATTTTTCAAAGTGTTGTCCGAGTGGGCTTTTGATAGATTCACGCTTTTTGTTGATGTATTGAGTAAGCTGATAGATTTGCTTGTACAACATCCGCATCTGCTCACTGCTTTCTTTGATTTAGCGATGTTTGCACAAGTCGCAGGATTTATCGCTCAACTGGTTAGCTCCATAGGCGGTTTATTGAGTGCTGTAATGAACGGCATAACTCTGATATCGAGTAATCTGCCTCTTATCACATCGGCTTTAGGTGGGGTAGTTGCAGGAGTCTTGCCTGTCGTAGCTGGTGTGTCAACTGTGGTGTTGACTATTAAAAAATGGATTCAGGAGGATATGTTTGGCACATTTATTAAGGCGTGTCAAGACATGTATGATAACTTCCTGCAGTTTACAGATATGGTTGTACTAAGGGTATTCGACTTTGTGCAGAATTTTGGAGATAATGTTAATTCTGCGATGAGTAGTTTAATAAATGGACTTATCAGTCTTTTTAATAGTCTACCTACTTCAGTACAAAATGCTTTAAAGAGTTTATATGATGGATTTAAAAATATTGTAAACGGCATACGTGAGCTTTTCAATGCACTTTTATCTTTCTTGCCTAATGGATTTAGATCCGCTTTTGAGAGCATAAAAAATATTATCACTGGAGTTATCACTGGAATTGGGAACACCATACGAGGATTCTTTGACAGTGTTGTTGAAAAATTAAGAGAAATTTTTAATATAGGTGATAGAGTTAACAGGGTTCTAAATGTGAAAGCATCTGGAGCTAGTACTTACGCTGAATACAGTGGCTCTGACAGGGCTGCATTAGGATTGACATCGAGGTCGAGCAGTATACCTGTGTTACCTATAATTGGAAGAGCTAACGGTGGAACTGTTCAGAGTGGTCAGTTGTTTGTAGCCCGTGAAAATGGTATGCCTGAGCTTGTTGGCTCATTCGGGGGTACTACAGGAGTTGCAAATAATGGGCAAATAGTTGACGCTCTAACATCTGGCGTGCATAATGCTTTGGTGGCTTTTTATAATCAGAGGGATAATCAGCGGGGTACTCAGACTGCTGTGCCACAGATTAATATAAATGGATTTGGCTTAATTGATAGGGATACGCTGAATAAGTTGGCTCAAATATTAAGTCCGTATCTGCAAAGCAATAAGCTAAATTATGCGAACGTAGGTTTTAGTATTTAAATTAAAGGAGAGGGGCTTGTCCCCTCTCTGGTGTATATAAAGAGCGGGGGTGTTAAATTTGGCTAACTATTGGGAAATAGGAGACTTCGGGATGACTGTTGATGGTGCGGGTTTGTCTGACTGGGTTGATTTGCCCAAACCGAGCAGTTGGCTCGTAAACCCCAAACCGCTTATGAGCGACGCGACCAGGGCACCAGGAACGGGAATTGTTAGTATGGCTTATATAACTACGGCTTACGAGATAGTGTGGACGTATAAATATTTATCTCAGGATGATTATGATGTGTTATATAATGCGTATGTGCAGTCGTCTATCAATAATAAATATCCGTTCCATATCATAAAGTCTAGGGACAGTAACACTGACCAGATTATATATGCGACTATATACCTGCAGAGTGACTTTCAGGCTCCTTTGTATAGGATAAAGCATAATGGTGACGGCACGACTACTAGATATTATAAAGATGTAACTTTTACCTTTGTGTCAGTAGGCGGTGAGGATATATATAACTTCTGGGGTACTGGAACTGCTGTTGAGGGTGGTGAGTCTAATGCCTGATGTTCGTCCTTTTGAGGCGGTTATAGCCGTTAAAACTAAAATATATATAACTCTCAGTTCGAGTACTGTCATAACTCTTGATATGCAGGATAAGACTGCACAGAACCTAGTGACTGGGCTTGAAATTGTTGAGTCTACTGGCGAGGACGGTCAAAATCCTGCGGGAGTAGTATCGCCCAACACTTTGAAAATTTCTCTCAATAGTTTGGATAATAGCTTAATTCCTGAAAATAGTAGCTCCCCTTATTATGGGTATATGAACGACTCGGCTAGGATTCGGGTTGAGGTAACTGTTGGTGATGGTGCAAATGCGACTGTAGTTAATTTCAGGCGGTTTTTCGTAAAGGATTGGTCTAGCTCAATAAGCACGGCAAATCCGCACTCTGTAACAATAAATGCGACTTGTCAGTTAGGAGTGGCGATGCTTGTACCTGTACCAAAATCGCTCCCGCCTTATGTTGCGTTAAGTGCTGATAGCTCGACTATATTTAATGAGTTTATGCAGGCGACTTCTACTCTTGGCTTGAGTGGTGATACTCGTTTTGTTTTACCAGCGGGTACTAGTGCTTGGGATTTGAGTAATTATTCGCATATCCATTATTATCCGTATGCTGATAATATATCCAATATGTTGAATATCTTCCGTCAGTCTTTGCTGTATGATATGTATAATAATAGGAACGGTGAGTTTATTGTTAGAGATTGTTTAGATTTTAACAGTTATCGTTCAGATATAAGAGTAGACGATGGGGTAAATGTTATAGATGCAAAAGTAAATAATACGGATTTAACTAACCTAAACTGCATTAAGTGTTCTTTTGACACTTGGTCTGTTGAACCTGAATCTCAATTGGTTAATCTGACAGATCAGACTATTGAGAGCGGCGAGTCTACTGCTTATAATGATGTAGACTTAGGAGGGGTAGTGTCTAAAATAACGCAGTTTAAAATAGACACGCAAATTGGTGACGATCAGGTAAGTAGTTCTACGGCTGTGACACTAAGTAACGATGTGAGTGCATTTACTTTTTCGGGAACAACCATAAATTTTCGATTGCTTAATACGTCTACGGATGATGTGGTTTGCTCGTTAATTGTATATGGCCAGAAAATAAGACAAAGTGAGCTGACTAAGCTGTACGGCGATACTACTTCTGCAAGCAAGGCGCTGCAGATTAATAATAGATATATTTTAGAGAATGATGTAGACCGTTATCTCTCTAATCTTTATAAGTTACAGCAAAGCAAAGCCCACAGTATAGTTGTGACTGGGTACTTTAACCCGACTCTGCAGGTGGGCGATGTTGTTGATGTTGATTTAAGTAGGACTATAAATATAGAGGGTAGGTTTAAGGTTCAAAAGATAGCGTGGTCGTGGTCTATAGGTTCTGTTATAAAGGGTACTCTAACTTTGACTAAGGTGGTGAGCTGATTTGGCTGATTTAGTTTTTAGCAATACGAGCATACAGAGAATCGGCTCCGATATCATAAGTTATATAATACCTGTGGAGGGTGCTGTTCAGCAGGATGCTGTAAATAATAGCTTGCATTTAAATGCATCGGCTGGATATACTGTTGTGGCTGGCTTTGAGTATAACTGGAGTGCTTCTGCAGCTTATAAGACTGACGCCCTGCAGTTTAACTTAACTTGTACGCCTGATGTTGCTAATAGTATAAATAGAGTTGGTTTTTATATTGATACAATTGTACAATATTATAGACCAATAATAGATGAAAATACTGGAAGTATAATTGGGTATACAGATGGACGTTTTGACACTATCAGAATTTTTCCGTATTTTGTGGGGCAGGCTTTTCAAGGGTATATTTCTAGCCATATTTTAAGCTTAGATAGCTCCCTTAATATAAAAAAAATTTCTTTATATTATTGCAATACAAGCGATACGGGCGTAACCTGTTCAAATGTTAGCTTATTCAGCAGTATAAGTATGACCGACAAAATCGCTCAAACCGTAGGATTTACTATCTCGTTATCCAGAGTTGAATTCAGACCTAATGCATTTTTATTATGGTATAACAGTTCAGATGGTGAGCCAGATAGATTTTACTGGATTACAGGAGTTGATCCTGAAACTTCACAGGAAGTGTTAACGGGAATTGATATTAACCACAATAGGGTGATAAGTATAACGGATAGTGATGAGTTATTGGAGTGATGCTTTATGTATAATAATAGCAAGGATAACGCTTTTTGGTATTTTTTAGGAATGGCGCTAACCTGCGGCGGTTCCTCATTCTGGCGCGGAGATGGTACTGGTGCCACTTCTGGACGATACCTTTATACGGGTATAAACTATTTAAACAGTAGGAGTGGGGACGAGGTGGTGAGTGATGAACCGAGCTTACTTTCCGATTAGTATAACGGATGGAAAGGTCGCCTTGACCGATGCTCAAAAATTTGCGTTTGTGTCCGGAATGCTTGCGGGACTAAAATTTGGAAATAAGAGTGGTGTCAACCCATACAGAATCGGGACATTGTATCCAATCCGCACCGGAGACGGCGGTGGCATAGGTTTGAGTGCTTGTGATACTCTTTTTGAGGATGGTGTTTATACTTACAGAATCCCGATAAGTTGTACAAATGTAGACACCTCCTATGCTGGCTTTGGAATTAAGTTGAGCTATGATGCGAGTAGGGTTTCCGTGTTATCTATCACAAAGGGTAATATTGGCGATTTAAGCGATGTTTTTATAGGACATGGTAGTTGCTTTGCTCGATGTATTTGTGGCGATTATGAGGTCATAGAGGGCGAGACAGAGGCTTATATAAAAGCGATAGAACCACGAACTGAGTATAACTTTGAGCAGATTGTTTGTTGGCTGACTGTTCGGGTACTTCAGGCTCCAACTGTTGATAACCCAATAATTTTCCACTTTGAGGGTACTAATGGAAACGACTATAACGCGAGTGCTTTGTATCATTGGAGCTATTATCCCGAGGCGGAGGGCTATATACTAAGCTTAATAACTCCGATAGTAAATAAAGATTTTAAGATATCGGGTACTATAAGTCAATACGGCACGAGCATTGATGTTAAGCCCCCTTTTACGAGTCCGGCTATTCCATCCGATTTTGTACGTATAGGTAGCTCTTTAGCAAACGCTGCCATAGTGTTTTGTAGTATAAACCTAGTAACGGCTAAAAGTGCGGATTTTTCTTTCAATAGGTTGACTTTTGATTTATCTATAACGTCGGATGTGCAGGCTCAGTGGCTCGATTTCGTTATAAACGAGTCCGAGGATTTTATTCGTATATTTTATAATAACACTGGAACGGATTTAACGCCTAGTGTGCCGTGGAGTTTCACGACTGAGTTGGAGTACCGTAATGGACACGGAGAGATTGTAGAGCCTAGTGAGCCGTGGGATTTAAAGATTGTCCATGTGACAGTTAGTTTTGAGCAATATGTTCAAAATGTTAAGCTGTGCTTAGGTGCGTGTAGGGTACTTATAAGGCATCCTTGGATTGAACAATTTAATACGATTATGTGTTCTCACACAAAGATTTGGGATGATTTGAGTGGCGATTATATAGATATTGATTCTATTGGCGGTAATATTTATTGGCCTCCGAATTCAGGCGGAGGCGGCTCAGGTGGCGGAGGCGGTGGTTTTGGAGGCTACGGAGGTGGCGGAACTTCCTTTGCGGGATCAGTATTTAGTAGTAGTGACACGGTGCTTTGGGTGGGGAGTGATGGTCAGTGGGTTTCAATCCCCCTCCAGGCGGGTTGGAACTATGTAAGCGGATTCATCCCTACAGCATCTAGCGGTGAGCTTGAATTTATCGTTGAAAATGGATATATTTATATACCAATCGGGTTTCAAATAGAAGTATATCCCAATGCTAATGCTTACAATCTAGCACCTAACTTTAAAATATATGAGCAGGTGTCTTTTATAGATGATTATGCGATTGAGTTATTCATACCGCCTGTACCGCCGGCACCTTTCGATGGTAATTTGTTGGATGAGGTTGAACTTGAGGATGATTATGTTTTTGTATTGAAGCCGATTCACACTGATAGTTTGCCTAGCATAGATGGTACTTCTTTTGAGGATGCATATAGTATTGATACTATAAATATTAATATAAAGTATAAGGATGTAATTGATACTATTGAGTTTAGGGATACTTTACTTGTAGAGGGTCCCGAGCACTTTGATCCCGATTCTATTTTTGAGGACATAACTTATGCTGATGCATATTCCTTGGATATAAAGAGGATAAGTTATAAAAATATAGATAAAGTCGACGAGATACTTATGGAGGATGTTTATAGTGTATTAATAGAAGGCATAATACCGCCTGTTAATATTGACTCCATAGAAGATACGTTTGAGTATATTGATAAACTTAATATTTTAAGCAAGATAATAGGTAAAAAGACGGAGTTAAATTCTGATTCAGCATCTTTTAACGACGTTTTTGCATATAATACGAAAAGATTGACATATACTTATAAAACTTTTGCAGATGAAGTTAATATAACTGATGTTTATAGTATAGAAAGGAGTGTAGTGTGATGAACGACTCTTTAAAAATTGAGGGTATAGTGGGTATTGATATTGTGTCCAAAGATGGCAAAGTTAAGCGGCATATTGAGCATAATGCTATAAGCCCTGCGTGTAAGCGGTCTTTCTTGGAATATGCGTCAATGCTTCAAGACGTAGGCACACAAAATTTTAATAAGTTGTGGAGTTGGGGTAATGTGAGAAGAGCATCTACGGGTAGTGATTTTTTAAAAAATGACTATTGGGGTTCCTCTTGTTGTTTGCATCTGCTTAATTTGCCTGCTAGTGTGTATAATAACTTATCTTCTAGTGATTTGACTTATGTTCCATTTGGTGCAAAATTAAATGATTATAGTTATGTAGTAGCCCGCGGGCGTAACGAGGGCGTTATCCAGTCAGGGGTGAAAGAGGGGCAACTCGATTTTCCCACTGGGACTTTTATAGATTTGAATGCTACCGCTTGTTCTGCAAATAGATGGAAATTCCCTGCAGGTAATATAGCGAGTGAAGGTTCCACGGAGACTATAAATGCGATAGCGATAGCTAGTGAAAATTGCATGAACCCAGCATGGGGTATTCAGAGCTTTAAATATATTGAGCCGATTAATTTAGCTGTTACGGGTACTAGTTTTACGGGCAACTATCATCAATTTATACCGCCGGGCATCAATGGTACCGGTGGTACGATCACGGCGGATGATGAGCTAATTGTGTTCTGCACTAAGCAAAATAGCAGTGCTTGGAGATACAAACTTTCTACTGGAGTTTGGTCTGATGCATCAGGAGATACTCTGATAACAAGTACACATTTTAATAATAGCAGCTATCGTTTTGTGGATTATTATGTAGATTCTACAGCTGGTTATGTATACTTACTCTTTTTATATTCAAGCTCGATAACTGTTGACGTTGTAAGCCTTTCAACAGGTGCGGAAGTAGGGACGTTTAACTTGTCGGGACAGAGTTCTTCAGCTATGGGTTCATTTTTTAAGAGTGATGGAAATTTATATGTTCACAGTGCTACTGACTCTACTGCTTGGCGTGTTTACAAGCTGACGGGTTCTGGTAGTTATTATACGGGTGGTACACAGGTGACACCATCTTCAATAATCACGGATACGTCTCTTGGGCAAACATTTGATACTTCTCATGGTTGGCACATACGACAATTTGGGGATGCATATTTATATATTGGAATGGGCACATCGAATTTATCAACGGATGTAGGTGTAAACAGGGTAACACAGAGTACTAGTAATAAATATGGAGCCGTCATTTTCACGGATTTAAGTGATATTGTAGGAAGCACCGTTGGATTTATCCCTACCGCACAAAGTTCGGGTAATTATTCATTTTTTACGTTTTGTAATGATTTAATTTCGGGTACCATAAATTGGACTGCTTCCCAAACTAACGCTGGCACTAGTGCTAACGGTTATCTGGGTAGTTTAGAAAAGGGAAAATATATTTTTAACAGTGCTAATTCTGGAACGCAGTGGGTAAATAGAGGTTTGAGTTTATCGTTATATTCGCGAGGATGTGTTTCAAATATTGCATCGATAGTCCAGTTGTCAGAACCGCTGTCAATATCGTCGAGCGATGAGGTTTATGTCACGTATGGATATAAGGTAGTTTGAGGATACAGTAATTTAAGAATATTTTGCATAATTTTGCTATAAAAGCACATAAGTTTCAATGCCTTGATGTTGATGTTCTTTAAGTCGTGCATATTTTGAGGATATATCTTTAAAACTGCCGACTTTTAGAGCATCGCATTGACGTTGATGATTTTTATTGAGTTATATTAAGGGTGACGAGTTAATGTTCTTAGTTTGGATTTTAAAGTAAAAATTTATGCCTAAAATCTCATAAACAATTGTTTTAGGGATTTTGGGACTGTATTTTTAGGACTCTCAAAACCCTATATTTTGGCGCAGTTTTTATTGTATCAAAACTATTCTCAAAAGGTGGGGTATTTTTAAAAAGAGGGGGAGGTTGTGTATTATGTTTATAAATAAGGCTTTTCCTTGCCATATTAGTAACTATAAAGAGGCATCCAGGAGTATTGGTGAGATAAAATATATAGTCGTTCATTATACTGCGAATAAATCCAGTGTTAATGGGGCCAGGTCAAATGCTCAATACTTTTGCGGGAGTAATAGAAAGGCGAGCGCACATTATTTTTGCGATAACATCTCTATTTACCAAAGCGTACAGGAAAAGGATATAGCTTGGCATTGTGGTGGTACTTACACTTATAAGCATCCAGAGTGTAGGAACAGCAATAGCATAGGTGTTGAGTTATGCAGCGATTATGTAAATGGTGAGTATATAATAAAGGAAAGTGTTGAAGCACTAGGGATTGAGCTTATAGTTAATTTAATGCGTAAATATAATATAAGTCTGAATAATGTGATAAGGCATTATGACGTGTGGGATAAGTGCTGTCCTGCGCCTTATGTAAATCATCCAGAGCTGTGGGTACGCTTTAAGGATAGGCTAAAGCGTGCGTATGAGGATTATAGTTTAGGTGTAAAGGAGGAGGATTTAAGTATGGGGTATTATGAAGAGTTAAAACAGAAAGATACAAAGCAGGACGAGATTATAAATCTGATTGGGTCCGAGATTCAGGCTTTAAAGACTGATGTTGATTTATTAAAAAATAAGCCTATATATAATTATATAGATGAAAATATGCCCTCGTGGGCGGTTGAAACTGTGAAAAAGATAAAGGATAAGGGACTGATAAACGGAGGCTCTGACGGGTGTTTATCGCTTACAAATGAGATGTTGAGGACTTTGGTTCTGCTTGACAGGGCTGGATGTTTTGGAGAGTAAAGTTGGGGTACTTTATTTAATAAGTAAAGGGAGCAGTTTTGCTCCCTTTTTAGTTGTAAAGATGAAAAATAAAAAAATATTAAGATGTTAAGAGTTATAATTTCATTTACACTTGTGAATATGATTTTATGCAATTTCAACTTCTATTTCGACAGTTAGAAATATATTAAGTAGAACGCAGGAAAAATAGTTAAAAGGAGTTGTAAATAAAAAATATTGAGGAGTTGATTTTATATGTTGTTAGATTTAGGTATTGATGTTGAGGTTTTGGAGGATTATTTAAAAGTAGCGGAAAAGAGTATATCCTCTTTAATGGAGGCTCATATTCCAAAAGATGCGGAGGATAAGGATGATTTTCCTGTTAAGTTGTGTGGTAAGCCTTATACTTTAAGGATGGTGCGTAGTTGTTCGGCTGCTTTGTTGACTTTGGTTCAGACTTTGCCTGATAAGGGCGTTGACTTATCTGCATTAAATATAGCTATTAAAGCTACTATGCAAACTGTCAAGGGGTTATCAGAGGCGAAAGGGAGTGCTACAGCTGATAATGATACTGTTTTAAAGCGTATAGATGATTTAGAGGCTTCTCTGCCTGAGCTGTTTATAGAGGCAAATCGTTCTATACGTAGGGCTGACCTTAAAAAGGCCCACGATGTAACTGCTGCAAGGGTTGACTCAGTGCCTGTTGAGCGGATTGCCGAGTGTTATTATAAGGCTGGATTCCGTATAAGTGACGCAATGATTAAGGGTTTAGGGATTAGTAGAGGGACTATATGTAAAAAATTAAAAGAGGCGGGACTTTGGAGGTCACCTGATAAGGTTACAGCCTTTTTAAGAGACAAGGGTATAGCGTATTAAGAGGAGGAGGTCTTAATTATGTGTAAACAAAGAATTTTTATAGGCGGTAAAGAGTGTTTTGTGAATGTTATAAAGGACGTAGATGTTGTTACGAGTGTTGATGCTAGGGTTTTATCATCATATAATTCTGGTTATAAACCTACTAGGAATGAGAGCCAAAAGCTACGCGATTATATTAAGGTATGGCTTTTAGAGGAGAAAGTTTTAAGAGTGCGTGTGGCTTTGGTAAATTATTTAGAGTATAGTGATTATTATACTTTTGATAATGGCGAGCATATGCCGTATTTTGTGGCCAGGAAGGTTAGTGATTTTTATGAGGATAACTCGGAAGAGGGCACAGCCTTAATAAATGGAGTTTTAAAGGGTCAAAAGATATCTAAAGAGTTGATGTTAAGAATGAATATAAGCCCGTTAGATTTAATTCATAATGCGGATTTGGTGGTTCATCTATATGCACCCGGATTAAACGGGGTAAATATAATTGATGAATATATCAATATGCGTTCTGGCACTAGACTTCAAGCGGTTGAGGATATATTTTCATTAAATGAGGGTATTTTCTTTGACCGGGTTAAGGAGAAGTTTGTCTTTGTACCTTTTATCTCTCAAAAGGGTAGTATTTATAGAGAGTCTAACCCTCGTCCGTTTGTTACAGTATATTTACCACACTTCTACAGGGGCTACGATTTCTCGAACGACAAGGATGTAAATACTACTATGAGTACGTATTCATGGACACTTTTTCTAGCATGGGTATTTGGTTTATCTGATGAGTTTATGAAGATTTTAAACTCGACGGGGTACTATCATATAAATCATATAAACGGCAATCAATTCTATGCAAACTATAAAAACTTAGAAGTCTGTACGCCTCAAGAGAATAGGCTTCATGCAAGGTATTTTAAGTCTTTGCAGTATTATATGCCAGAAGTTACTCGCTACTTAATGACTCAAAGGAATAAGGGCAAAGAGACTCGACTCTGTGAAGTGTTGGAGCAGTACGCAATATCTGCATACGACTTGATGAAAATATTGGATATTATAAGAGAAGATTCACCTGAATTGTTATATGATGTGGACTCAGAGATACTTGACAGCAATAGTGGGATATTTAAAATTTTTAGTTTAGAGCTATTGACTGAGGTACTGCGATTAAAAAATACTATATAAACTACAGAGAGGTGTTCTACCACCTCTCTTTTTTATTTTGTCTTTTTATTTTGCGGGATATACTTTTTAATTTTACAGGATATACTAAAAAAATTTAGCATATTTTTTTATAATAGGAGTAGAGGTGATAATTATGATAAGAGTTAAGAAAGCTGGACGACAGAGATTATCTTTTAGGAATGCATCCAGTTCAAAATCTTGGAGTTATCGCTTGTTTAAAGAACAAATATACCGCAGGCTCTTAGCGGAAAGGTATATATTTGGCATATTTGATAGCTTGGAAGAGCTTAGACACGCTTGCATTGATATGTGCATATATACTGGAAAATTGTATGAGTTTAACTACCGAGCAATACAGTATTGGTTGCTTTGTGCTAGTGCGTCTGAGAGCAGAGCAGTAAAAAAGCTGTCTAAGGAGGAAATCAAAATAATCGCAAAGGTTTGCGGTATATCAGGTAAAAGTATAGAGCTTTTTTCTTCTATTTGGCTAAGCCCTCGAAAAAGGGGCGAAGGGCGATTCTGGATATGTGTAGATGGCCCAGAAAAGCTGAAATTTGCAAAAATAAGGGATTATATTAGGAGCGATTTAAAAGGCGTAAAAAGCCTCCCAGAGGGGTATGAAGCCTATCTTATAAATTTACAGGAGGTGGGTATAGATGAAAACTCAAAGAAAGCGGCAGAGTGAGACAAAAGCTGATAAGGCTTTCCACAATTTTCTGAATACAATACCTGAACCTGACGAATCGCTTACACTTAGTAAGGGTGTAAAACTATATAAAAATCTGCGTGAGCAAAAGCGTGACGGGTATTTTGTAGGCTGTATAAAACTGTGTGCAAAAAAAGGCTATGATAAACAAAAAACCTGTCAAGTGCTGAGGGAGTACTTTGGAGAGAACCTCTTACCTACTGATTTTGGCGTTGATTATTTTGATGAGCTTATTATGTTTATTCCAAAAATTCAGGACGCTTGGGGGAGTAGGGTTTTTGGCGATGAGTTAGAGGATGTAATAATAAAGGATAAAGCATTCTCGCTTGCTCTACGGGGTAATATGCAAGATGTAGAGAGTTTTGTAAAGCTTTACGGCAGTAGTTTAAAAAGGTCTGATGATTCTGAGTCTGAACCTACTGAGGGTACTAAACCACAGGAGATAACCTTTAAGCTATCCGCAACTTAATAAGAGGGGGCGGTATTCTGTGGAAGTTAATCTTGATGAGCTTGTAGTCCCTGCGTTTAGAAAAGTGTTTAGTGCTGTATTGAATAATGAACTCTCTGGTGGAGAGCTGGTCTGTAAGGGCGGACGCAATAGCACCAAATCCGTGGTGCTAGGGTACTTATGTATTTTGTATCTCTTAAAGATGCATCAAAGTGTTGCAGCACTAGTACTGCATAATAATCGTGTTCAGTCCAGACTCCTGAATAATTTGCTATTTTGTTTAGATAAGCTAGGCGTCAGGCATCTTTTTAAATTAAGGAAAAGTCCAGCTGAGTTGGTTTTGTTGAACCCTGATGGTACTGAGTCTGATTGCTCGATTGTCTTTCTTGGTGCAGAGAACCCTGAGGTGTTGAAATCATTGAAGTCAAGAGATGGCTCTGGATTCGGCTTAATTTTCTTCGAGGAGGCGTCCAATTTCAGGGCGTATAAGGATATTCAAAATATCAAACTAACGCTTCTGAGGGGTACTGCTGGCGTCACACTATATAGTTATAATCCTCCTAAAGACCGCAGTTTGTGGATAAATTCTACTTTTAATTATGCAGAATCTGATGAACAGGTTGAAGATTTTGGTGATGGTCACTCTTTAAAACGTACTTTTACTTATAAAGTGAATGGTGAGGAGCGTACAGCTGTGAGGATTGTACACAGTTCCTCTTATTTAGACGTAGTAGAGGAGCATCCTGACTGGTTGGGTTCCGCTTTTTTGGCTGAGGCTGAACAGGCTAAGGAGTCTAATGAGGATTATTATAAAAATGTATTTTTAGGGCAGTCCACGGGTTCTGATGCTAATGTATTTCATAATATACACGACTGGACTTATAATGTTGAAGATTTAAAATCTTGTGATACTTCTGTGCATAGAGGTTTAGACCACTCAAATGGTGGCGCTGATCCGACGGGGTTCATAGTTTGCTATTATCAAAAGACCAGAAAGCTTTTTATAGTTGATGAATATTATAAAGCGGGCGCGGATGTGAGTATTGATGGACTTGCTGCTGCTTTAAAGAGTAGGGTAAAAGATTTTGATGTTATCTATGGTGACTCTGCTCAACCTTTGCTGAACCGAGAGTTAAGTAATAGAGGGGTACCAGTTATGAATTGTAAAAAGTACCCAGGTTCAGTAAAAAGTGGGGTTCATTTTCTGCAAGGTTTGCAGATTTATATAGATAAAGTAAAAACGCCTAATGCTTGGCGTGAATTTAATAATTACAGTTATCTTATTGACAAGGACACGGATGAAGTGACATCCGAGTTACAAGATAAGGATAACCACTTAATCGATGCATGCCGATACGCATTGCAGGACGTCATCCGTTTTGGTGTATAATAGAGGGAGGTGAGTAGATGAGTTATTTGTTTAGTAGTGCTGAAACTGATTATCTTTCAACAAGTGAGCAGAGCACAAAGGATATTGCACTGACTACTTTTGATAATCTTAAAGAGGGGATGATTTTTCCGCCGACATTAGTGCAACGGAGATTCAGAGTTCATAGATTTAATAGAAAGTTATATGACGGCTCTGCATATGAAAACTTCTATATGAGTATGCGTATAAACAATGAGCTGCATAAAACGCCTTACAAATGCATACCGCTTAATTATTTTAGATTAGTGGTAAACAAACTCTGGAGTTTACTATTCTGCTCAAAACCTCTGCAGGTAAAGACTGTAGATACTAAGCAAGAGGAGTTAGATGCATTAATAAATAAAAGTAACTTTTTTAATGCGATTCATGTTGCAGTTAAAACTTGTCTTTTATATGGAGATTCCATAATTAAAGTGAGCAAATGTGAGGGCAAGGATGCTTTGAGTGTTTTGACACCACTTGTAGCTTATAAAGTAGTTAGTAAACACGATAAACAAGATATACGGGGTACTGTACTCTTTGAGTTATTAAGTAAGGAAGAGGATAAATTCTCAGAAGTTGTTGAGAGAGTAGAGTTTATCCGTATTTTAGTTGTAGGTAAAGGATACGAGTATGAGAGGGTATTTAGATATAGCAATGGTGGAAAATTGGGCGAACCTGTTGATTATTGGTACAAAGGGCGTAAAATACCAAAAGAGGGGCATAAAGTAAAAACGGGTATAGAGGATGCATCGACATGTATCTGGTTCAGTTATAACCAGGACGGTGACATATATGGTGAGTCAAGCTTTGCGAATATTAAGCAGTTAGTGTTTGCACTTCAGAACCGACTCAGTTGTGAAAATTACGTATTGGATAATAACAGCAAGCCATATCTTATGGTGGGTATGTCGTCTTTACGCACTGACGAATCAACGGGGAGCTATTATTTAAAAACTATTGGAGATAAATACTTAGTAGCTCACGAAGGTGACACAAAACCTGAATATTTAGAGTGGAATGGTCATTTAACTGAGTCAGCTAACGTGAGGGAC
>Ga0247609_10002387_pt1 | contig 20013 bp, 19 predicted proteins | sample 172DNAGHGlowgp2_FD_193487 | JGI IMG/M metagenome (GOLD analysis project Ga0247609, IMG submission 193487) | Sheep rumen microbial communities from Palmerston North, Manawatu-Wanganui, New Zealand - 1728 DNA GHGlow gp2 | ecosystem: Host-associated > Mammals > Digestive system > Stomach > Rumen ...
AAAATAAAGAAAAGAGAGTATTTTCTGAATATACAGTAATTGGAGCTTTATCAAAATATATTTCAACTCCTAATGAAAAATTTCAGCCTATGAATGCAAATTTTGGTATATTACCTGAATTAGAAGGAAAGAAAATAAGGGATAAAAAAGAGCGATATATGAAACTGGCAAAAAGGAGTTTAGAAAATATATAAAGATGGTAAAATACCATCTTTTTTATTACAAATATTACGAAAATATGACATTTATATTAAAAAACGAATAAATTTACATAAAATCATTGCGGTTATATGAAAAATATGGTAAAATATAAAGGAATGTATATTGAACGAAAATAAAGGGAGGATAAATATGAAAGTAGAAGAAAAGTATGAAAAACTCGTAAATGGTGAACTAGAAGTGCAAATTCAAGATGAGAAAAATTTTGCTAGATTAAATGAAATTAATAAAAAATATTCAATGGGTCAAACTACACCTGAAGAAGAGACAGAACGTGCTGAATTAAGTAAGCTACTTGAAGGAAAAGATAAAGAATATTTAAGAGGTTTAGATGGTAAGAAACTAAATAAAATAAAGGAAAATCTACCTAAAGCAAAAAATGTTTTAGATTTAAAAAATGAAGTTATAAAGCAAATTAAAGAAATTAAAGAAGAAATAGTAAGAAGAGATAATTTAGAGAAGTTAAATCGTGAAGCAGAAAAAATCAAAAATGAAAAAGAAAATTTAGATAGAAAATGGATGGAATTAGATAAAAAAATAGTTAAAGCTAAAAACCAACCAGAAGAACAAAAAAGATTAATTGAGGAACAAGAAAACCTAAAAGTTGATTTTGAAAAAAATGAAAAAGATTTCAACGAAATACAACAAGGTTTTTCATCAGATGTTGGAAAGAAAACTAAATTTAGTGAAAAAAATAAGGAAGAATTAGCTTCTATGGTTTTTGAATTAAATGCAAAATCTTCAATGTGCAATGAAGCTGTGAGAGGATTGCTAAATGGAAAAGATATTGGGGATATAGAAGTTGACAAAAATATAAAAAATAAGAAATTTGATGCAAATAAAGAATTAGCACAAATTGTAAAATCATATAGAAACAAAGAAAAAATGGAAAAAGCCATTGAAGGAGTTTTTAAAGAAAAAATCATAAAACAAACAGAAAAAGAATTAGAAAATATAGAAAAATATGGACAAGAAGAAATTGAAGATAATGAAAATGGTGAAAAAGCAATAAAAGAAGTATCTAAGTTTGAACAAAGATTTCCTAGATTAGCAAAAATGGTAAATTGGGTTAAAGAAAAATTTGGAAAATTTAGAGATAATGATAAAGAAGAAAATGAATCATTTGATATTGATGAAGATAAAAATTCAGGTACAGACAAAGGTAATTCTTCAAATAAAAAAGAAGAGCAGAAAACTAATAATATTGAAGTTGAAGAAAAAAATAATAAAAATATTTATATTCCAAAAAGTAGAGAAAGTTTTGTGAATATGTTAAGAGATACAGCAGAAAAAGGTCTAGAAGAGGCAAATAAAAATGCTATAAATAATTCTGATGCGAAGTCTGAACTTATAGCTAATAAGTATAGAGCAACAGTAGAACAAGATCAAAAAATGGGAGATGAAAATTACTCTATAAAATCTGGTGACAAAATTTTAGATTATAAAACAGAAAAAATGAGTAAAGAAGAATTAATAGAAAGATACAATAAAAAACATAGTAAAGAACAAGATGATGGATTTGAAAAATAATTATATTAAGGAAGTAGAAATTCTACTTCCTTTTAAAAAAAATTATAATATTCTGTAAAAAATATTGCTAAAAAAATTTGATTATGATAAAATAAAATTGTAATAGTAAAAACACTAAGGAGAACAATAATGAGGGTCGAAAAGAAATATGAGATTTTAAAAAATGGAAAACTAGATGAAGAAATACAAGACGAGTGGGCATATTCTAGGATAAAGGAAATTGATAAAAAAATTTCTCTAGGTTTAATGACAATTGAAGAGGTCGAAGAAAGAGAAGAGTTAAATAAAAAAATTGATGGGAAAGACAAAGAATATTTAAAAAATCTAGATGGAAAAAAATTAAAAAAAATTAAAGATAATATGCAAAAAGTTGAAAATATTTTTGAAATAAAGAATCAGATAAAAGAACAAATAAAACAGGTGAAAAGAGAAATTATAAATAAATATGATTCTTCAAATTATAAAAATACCAATTCAGAGTATGCAAATAAAACAAATGAGGAACTTGCAAAAATAAATTTTGAGTTAGGTATTAAATCTTCTATGTGTAATGAAGCAATAAGAGGACTGCTTGATGGAAAAAATATAAATAATATTAAATTAGATAAAAATACAAAGGATAAAGAATTTAATTCAGATGAAGAAATATACAATGTTATTAGATTTGAAAATGAAATTAAAAATGATATTGAACAGGAAAATGCTTTACTTGAAATTTCAAAATTTGAACAAAAATATCCGGTTTTATCAAAAATTATAAATTGGTTTAAAACTAAATTTTGGAAGAAAACTACAAAAAATAAAGAACAACCAACTCTTGAGGAAACGCTTAATAATAGATATAGCTTTATAAATATTCCAAAAGGAGTAGAAGAGTTCGGAAAATTATTACGAATAGCTGCTGAAAAAGAAGTTAAAAATGAAAATCAATAAAAAAATATAATAGATTAAAAAACTTGGAAGAAATTCCAAGTTTTTTATTGACTTGTTTAATTAAATATGGTAGAATATTATACGTTAATATAAATTGCTTGAAATATGTAAATCCGTATGCTTTAAGGACTAATGTTACAGAAATATTACAAGCAAAAAATAAAAAATAGGAGGTGAAATTTAAGTGCCAACAATTAACCAATTAGTAAGAAAAGGTAGAAAAACAGGAGAAAAGAAGGTAGCTGCACCAGCTCTTCAACATGGATGGAATTCAAAAAATAAAAAACTTACAAACAGTAGATCACCACAAAAAAGAGGGGTTTGTACAGTTGTAAAAACAGTAACACCTAAAAAGCCAAACTCTGCTTTAAGAAAAGTTGCCAGAGTTAGACTTTCAAATGGTTATGAAGTTACATCTTATATCCCAGGTATAGGACATAATTTACAAGAACATAGTGTTGTATTAATAAGAGGTGGTAGAGTTAAAGACCTTCCAGGTGTTAGATACCATATCATCAGAGGAACACTTGATACAGCAGGTGTAAAAGATAGAATGCAAGCGCGTTCTAAATATGGGGCTAAACGTCCAAAATAAAAAATGATTAAATCAGGAATTTTGAACATTTTCGCTATTTGTTTAAAATTCGACGTACTAATGTATGCCTTCGTATTGTAACAAATATCAAAAATGAACAATAAACCTAATTTACTCAATTTAAAAAAACAAAATATAGAATAGTGCTTGTAAGCTTACTAATATTTAAGGCATTTAAATTTAGAATAGATTATATAAGCGCTATACGGATAGGAAAACCTATCAGAGTACCGAGAGATTTTATTTAAAGTCTCAATTAAATAAAAAATAAAAATAATGGCACAGTAGAAACGAGTAGTGTAAGTTTGACACACCAATACAAAGTTTATACGAAGCCAAAGGAGGGAAGAATAGTGCCAAGAAAAGGTTATATAGCAAAAAGAGATGTATTACCAGATCCAATTTATAATAGCAAAGTTGTTACAAAATTAATAAACAACATAATGCTAGATGGTAAAAAATCAGTTGCTCAAAAAATAGTTTATGATGCATTTGATATCATTAAAGAAAAAGAAGGAAAAAATCCTTTAGAAGTATTTGAGCAAGCTTTAGAAAATGTTATGCCAGTTTTAGAAGTTAAAGCAAGAAGAGTAGGTGGTGCAACATATCAAGTTCCACTAGAAATCAGACCAGAAAGAAGACAAACTTTAGGTTTAAGATGGTTAGTAATTTATGCTAGATCTAGACATGAAAAAACTATGGCAGAAAAATTAGCTGGTGAAATTATGGATGCAGTAAACGGAAATGGCGGAGCATTTAAGAAGAAAGAAGATACACATAGAATGGCAGAAGCAAACAAAGCATTTGCTCATTATAAGTGGTAAGATGAGAGGAGGATAAAAAATGGCTGGAAGAGCTTATCCATTAGAGAGAACAAGAAATATAGGAATAATGGCACACATTGATGCCGGAAAAACAACAACAACAGAAAGAATACTATTTTATACAGGAAAAACACATAAAATAGGAGAAGTTCATGAAGGTGCTGCAACAATGGACTGGATGGAACAAGAACAAGAAAGAGGTATTACTATTACATCTGCTGCAACAACATGTTTTTGGAAAGACAATAGAATAAATATTATTGATACACCAGGACACGTTGATTTTACAGTAGAGGTTCAAAGATCTCTTAGAGTACTTGATGGTTCAGTTACAGTATTAGCAGCAAAAGGTGGAGTTCAACCACAAACTGAAACAGTTTGGAGACAAGCTGATAAATATCAAGTACCTAGAATGGTATATGTAAATAAAATGGACATAGTTGGTGCAAACTTTATGCTTTGCGTTGACCAATTAAAAAATAGATTAAAAGCAAATGCTATTCCTATCCAATTACCAGTTGGAGCAGAGGATAATTTCCAAGGAATAGTTGACTTAATGAAAATGAAAGCATATATCCATAAAGACGATTTAGGAAAAGAAATTGAAGAAACAGAAATCCCAGAAGAAATGAGAGCTGAAGCTGAAAAATTCAGAAATGAAATGATAGAAGCTGCAGCAGACCAAGATGAAGAATTAATGATGAAATATCTAGAAGGTGAAGAACTAACAATAGAAGAAATAAAAGCAGGTTTAAGAAAAGGAACAATTGCAAACAAAATAGTGCCAGTAACTTGTGGATCTTCTTACAAAAACAGAGGTGTACAAGAATTATTAGATGCAATAATTGATTATATGCCATCACCATTAGATATAGAAAATATTAAAGGAACAAAACTAGATGGAACAGAAACAGTAGCCAAAACATCTGATACTGAACCATTTGCTGCATTAGCATTTAAAATTGCTACAGACCCATTTGTTGGAAAATTATGTTTCTTTAGAGTTTATTCAGGAACTTTAGATTCTGGTTCAACTGTATTAAACTCAAGCAAAGATAAAAAAGAAAGAATAGGAAGAATTCTTTTAATGCACTCTAATCATAGAGAAGACATAGATAAAGTGTATGCAGGAGATATCGCTGCAGCTGTAGGATTAAAAGATGTTACAACAGGAAATACTTTATGTGATCCAGATCATCCAATAATTCTAGAATCAATGGAATTCCCTGAGCCTGTTATCGATATAGCTATAGAGCCAAAAGATAAAGCAGCTCAAGAAAAATTAGGAATTGCATTAGGAAAATTAGCAGAAGAAGATCCAACATTTAAAGCATATACAAACCAAGAAACAGGTCAAACAATTATAGCTGGAATGGGAGAATTACACTTAGATATCATAGTTGATCGTTTAAAAAGAGAATTTAAAGTTGAATGTAATGTTGGTAAACCACAAGTTGCTTACAAAGAAACAATTAGAAATAAAGCACATGTTCAAGGTAAATTTATTCGTCAATCAGGTGGTAAAGGACAATATGGTGATGTATGGTTTGATATGGAACCATTAGAACCAGGAAAAGGAATTGAATTTGAAAGCAAGATTGTTGGTGGAGCTGTTCCAAAAGAATATATTAAACCAATTGAACAAGGTATGAGAGAAGCAGCAGAAAGCGGAATTTTAGCTGGTTATCCAGTTACAGATTTTAAAGTAACATTAGTTGATGGTTCATATCATGAAGTTGACTCTTCAGAAATGGCATTTAAGATTGCAGCATCTATGGCATTCAAAGAAGGTATGAAACAAGCTAAATCAGTTATATTAGAACCAATTATGAAAGTTGAAATAACAGTTCCAGAAGAATATATGGGAGATGTTATTGGAGATGTAAACTCTAGAAGAGGTAGAATGGAAGGAATGGATGGAAATGACGGAATGCAAGAAATTCACTCATTTATTCCACTTTCAGAAATGTTTGGTTATGCAACTGAACTACGTTCTAGAACACAAGGAAGAGGAACATACTCTATGGAACCTTCTCATTATGAAGAAGTTCCAAAATCAGTTTTTGAAGCTATAGTTTCATCTAGAGCTAAGAAATCTGAGTAATTTAATCTAAAATTAGATATAAAAGCTTGCAATTTTAGCAAAAATGTAATAAAATGCAAGTACAAAATTTAAGTTATTAAATTTTAAAAAATATAAATTTAAAAGGAGGATTTTCAAATGGCAAAAGCAAAATTTGAAAGAAACAAACCACACGTTAATATCGGAACAATTGGTCACGTAGACCACGGTAAAACAACAACAACAGCAGCTATTACAAAATACTTATCATTATTAGGAAAGGCTCAATATGAAGCATATGATCAAATAGATGGTGCTCCAGAAGAAAAAGCAAGAGGAATTACAATTAACACTGCTCACGTAGAATATGAAACAGAAAACAGACACTATGCACACGTTGACTGTCCAGGACACGCTGACTATGTAAAAAACATGATTACAGGTGCAGCTCAAATGGATGGAGCAATATTAGTTGTTTCTGCAGCTGATGGTCCAATGCCTCAAACAAGAGAGCATATCTTACTTGCTAGACAAGTTGGTGTACAATATATAGTTGTATATTTAAATAAATGTGATATGGTTGATGATCCAGAACTATTAGAATTAGTTGAAATGGAAGTTAGAGACCTACTTAGCGAATATGGATTCCCAGGAGATGAAATTCCAATTGTTAAAGGTTCATCTTTACAAGTATTAGAAAGTTCATCAACAAATCCTGATGATGAAGTATATAAACCTATGAAAGAATTAATGGATGCAGTTGATAGTTATATACCAACACCAGAAAGACCAATTGACCAACCATTCTTAATGCCAGTTGAAGATGTATTCACAATCACAGGACGTGGAACAGTTGCAACAGGTAGAGTAGAAAGAGGACAAGTAAAATTACAAGATGAAGTAGAAATTATCGGTTTAACAGAAGAAAGAGCAAAAACTGTTGTAACAGGTGTAGAAATGTTCAGAAAATTACTAGATCAAGCTGAAGCAGGAGACAACATTGGTGTTCTTTTAAGAGGAATTGATAGAAAAGACATCGAAAGAGGTCAAGTACTTTGTAAACCAGGATCAATAAATCCACATACAAAATTCACTTCTGAAGTTTATGTATTAACTAAAGAAGAAGGTGGAAGACATACACCATTCTTCAATGGATACAGACCACAATTCTACTTCAGAACAACAGACGTTACAGGTGTTATTGAATTAGCAGCTGGAACAGAAATGGTTATGCCAGGAGATAATGTATCTATGACAATAGAATTAATTACACCTATCGCTATTGAAAAAGGATTAAGATTCGCTATCCGTGAAGGTGGTAGAACAGTTGGTTCAGGAGTTGTAGCTGATATATTAGCATAAGAATATATATAAAGCAAGGGTTCAATATTTTGAAAATCCTTGCTTTTTTTTATTTTTCCTTGCTTTTTTTGTAAATTAATAATAAAATATAAACATCAAAAATACAATAAGTTAATAAACAAAATTGGAGGAGCAAAAAAATGAAAATTATATTAGATGCAATGGGAGGAGACAATGCACCAGATGCAAATATAAAAGGTGCAATAAATGCTGTAAATAAAGTAAAGGCAGAAATAATACTTGTTGGAAAAGAAGAAATACTAAGAAAAAGAATAAAAGAACTATATGGAAAAGAAATCGAAGAAATATCTGACAGAATAAAAATAAAAAATGCAACTGAAACTATTGAAATGGAAGATAAACCAACAACAGCAATTAAGCGTAAGAAAGACTCTTCTATGGTAGTAGGTTTTAAAATGCTAAAAGAAGATGAGGGAGATGTATTTATCTCAGCAGGTAATTCAGGAGCATTATTAACAGGAGCAACATTAATAGTAGGTAGAATAAAAGGAATTGATAGACCTGCACTAGCTGGTATTTTACCTGCATATAAGAGTCAATTACTATTAATAGATTCAGGATCAAACACAAATTGCAAACCAATAAATTTATTACAATTTGGACAAATGGCTAGCATTTATTTAAGAAATACATATAATATTGAATCACCAGCAATAGGACTTTTAAATATTGGTACAGAAGAAACAAAAGGAAATGAATTAGTAAAAGAAAGTTATCAATTATTAAAAGAAAAATCAGAAGAACTAAATATCAACTTTGTAGGAAATGTAGAAGGAAGAGATGCTTTTTCTGGGAAAATACATGCCATTGTATGTGATGGATTTACAGGTAATGTTTTTTTGAAAGCCATAGAGGGATTAGGAAAGTTAGTGAAAAGAAACCTAATTGAAAGTTTTACAAAAAATATATTTACAAAATTATCATATTTAGTAGCTAGAAATCCTGTAAAATCATTATCTAAATCTATGGATTACAAATCTTATGGTGGAGCTTTATTTTTAGGAGTAAAAAAACCAGTAGTAAAAGCTCATGGAAGTAGTGATGAAATATTATTTGAATATACAATTATTCAAGCAGAGAAATTCGTTGAAAATAAAGCTGTAGAGAAGATTATAGATGAATTTGAAAAACAAAAATAAAAAAAAGTTTAAAATTTACTTGACAAAAATATAAACATATAATATAAATGAACTATGAAAAAGAAAAAATCAAATGAATATATCATTTGCAAACTTGAGAGGAGGTGAACTCGAGGATATGAGTTCAGAAGAAATTTTAGAAAAAATAAAAGGTATTGTTGTAGAACAATTAGGAGTTGGAGAAAATACAGTAACAATGGAAGCATCTTTTATAGATGATTTAGGAGCTGATTCTTTAGATATAGTAGAGTTAGTTATGGCATTAGAAGAGGAATTTGATATAGAAATTCCAGATGCTGATGCAGAAAAAGTTGTAACAGTAGGAGATGTAGTAGATTACATAAAAGAAAATGTAAAGGAATAAGAGGGATTTGGGGACGTTCTTTCCTTCCCTCTTTTAGGGATTAGGGGACACTCCTTAGCTTTGGGGCTGGGGTATGTGTCCTTATTTTTTTCTTTATGATTGATTAGAGTGAAAAATAGAAATTATTAATTACTAGCTTGAGGAATGCTCAAGGCAAAATTAATATATTTATTATTCTCATTTCATTCCTCAGCTCCTGACATAAGCTAAGAAATTCTAAAATTATTTTTTGGCACCCTTCCGTGTCAAGCACGAACTCTTTCCAAAAAATAATTTTGAATTTCTAACCTTACTCTAGTCACATTCGAAATGGCAATTACAAATAATAAATATATTAATTTTGAACGTGAGAGAGGCTCAAGATAATAATTTATAATTTATTTTTGAATGTCATGAATGATTAAAGAAAAAAATAAGGACACAAACCCTAGCCAAAAGCTAAGGAGTGTCCCCATGTCCCTAAAAGAGGGAGGAAAAGAACGTCCCTTAATCCCCTTTCAATCTCAAGTCATCACCAAAGAAATAGTATATATCATAATAACCAGCAATTCTAGAGCCAATTCTTTCTTCGTAAATTTTAAATATATCATTAATATTTAAATTTGTAGAAATAATAGTTTTAGTTGATTTATTGAAATTTAAAATTCTTGTATTTAATATAGTAAATAATTCACTTAACTTCATACTATTTAGAGTTTCCGTTCCTAAATCATCTATAATTAATAAATCAGATTCTAAAACAGATTTATAAATATTATCTGAAGATGTTTTATTTTTATTAATTTTATAATCAATTATATTTTCAAGTAGTACAGGAGAAGTTTGGTAAAGAACAGTTTTTCCTTTTTCTAATAATTCTCTGGCAATACAATTAGACATAAATGTTTTACCGTAAACCAGTATTTCCAGTAAATAGTAAGTTTTTTTGATCTGGATTATCGAAATCCTTAACAAATTTTATACATTTGTTTTTTATATTTAATATATTTCTTCTAGGAGAAATATTAAATTTATATTTAGATAAATCAACTTCATCAGAAAAAATATTTTCATTAAAATTATCAAAATTTTCTTTTTTTAAGTTTGACATATTAGATTTATTAAAAGAAACATTTAACAGTTTTTGTTTTAAACAATTACACATTTTTGTATTATAATTATTATCCATAAGATAGCCAGTATCATTACAAATTTTACATTCATATAAAGGTGTTAAATAATTATCAGGCAAATTTAATTTTTTTAAAATTTCTGATTTTTCTTGTTTAAATTCCTTAATTTTATTATTCAATTCATTAACAGATGTGTTGCTATTGTTTAAAATACTTTTTGATGTTGCTATTGCTAAATTATTTAATGTATCTTCAATTTCCTTTAAACGAGGTTCTTTATTGTATAATGATTCTTTTCTTTTTTCTAAATCTAATTCTGCATTAATTTTTTTCTGTTCATATTCTTTTAATAAAGAAGTTAAGATTTTATTAGACATAAAACAACCTCCTTTTTATGCATCTGAACTTGCTTTTTCATTTTCAAAATTATTAGCATAAAGAAAATCTAAATTAGAATAATTTCTTTGTTCATAATTGGTTTTATTAACTGAAGTTTTTAAGTTTTTTATATTTTTTTCTTGTTTCTTTCTTTGTTCAAGAAAAGCAGTTATTTCTGATGGTGTCTTTAAATTTCTGTCATGCCAATCTGTAATAATATTATTAATATATTCAAATGTAGGATTTTGTTTGAATGTGGTTCTTTTTAAAGCAAGTTCAATAATATTCATATCATATCCAAAATTTGAAACCCAATTTTCAATATATGCTTCTTCATATTGAGTAAGACCGTTATATTTTCCAAGTTTTTTAGCTATGGTCTTTTTAGTTTTATTTAAACTTTCCTGTTTTTCATAATATTTATCTAAATCATTCCAAGTTTTAACTTTATTTGAAGACCAAGCCTCAGCAACTGTTTGGATATAATTTCTATGTAAAGCACTTCTTTTATAACAATAATCAAAGAGAGCTATCATAACTTGTTCATCAAAACCAAATTTTGTAAACCATAAATCAATATCATTGTACCATGATGGTCCCATAATACCTTGAAAATATCTATTATTTATATGTTCAATTGCACTAGTTTTAGTTTTATTTTTAGCATTTTGTTCAATTTTTTCTTTGGATAAACTCAAATTAGGGGTATATAAATTGTGCAAAGTTAATTCTTGTAAATCTACAACTATATATCCATTTGTTTTTTTGGTAATTAAGGTATGGTCTTCTAAAAATTGCATTCCATCATTAATAATTTTTAATGGAATGTTTAATTTTTTTGATAAATCATTTAATTTAATATCTTTACCATATTTAGATAAAAATATAATGTACATATATATTTTCAAATAATCACCAGGTAACTCTGATAAATGTTCAGAAAAAAAGATATCAGGAATAGTTGTTTCCGAAAATAAAAGTGTTTTTTCATTTTGCTCTAATTTCATAATAAATCCCCCATAATTATTAAATAGATTTTTGTAATACAAATTATAACTTTTTTATACAAAAAATTCAAGGGAAAATAAAAAAATGATGCTACTAATTTTTTTAGTAGCATCATTTTAAAACTTTTTATAATTTTTATCATAAAAATATAACTTTTGTTTAAAAATAAATTTTACCATATATAAAGAAACATATACTATATTTTCTCCATTAAAACCAGAAAAACTAAAAAGAAGAAGGGGGAAACATAAAAATATAAAAACAAAAATTTTAATATTTAAATTAGAGAAAAAAGTGTTTACTAATAAAAAAACAATTATATACCAAATAAGATTTACTAATGCTGTAGTATAATCAATTATTCCAAAAATTTTGTTTTTAAACTGATAATTCTGGGGAAAAATAAATTTAATAAAGAACACCTCCTAAGATTTAAAATTAGTAAAGTTATGCACAGATTGTGATACATTTGTGGAAACTCCACCGATAAATTCTCTTACAAAAGAATTTGCTCTTATTAAAGCATATATACCACCTATATAAATAAATTTATTAAATAAATCTGAAGAAGAAAAATCTAAAGAAAATAAAATTAATAATACTAATGTTACAATAATTTGTATAAATAATAATGAAAATAAATTTTTAGCCCAAGATTTGAAAAACCAGGTTGTTGATCCTAAAACTAAAGATAAAAATGAAAAAGGCGATAAAAGAATAAAAATTTTAATAATAATATATCTTAGTGAATAGGAAAAAACCAAACTAATAAGAGATAAACTTAAGGTTCCTTTTATTAATCCATCAAGTGAAAAAACATTTATAGAAGAAGTATTTATAGTTATGTTAGAATTAATATTATTAATTAATTCAGCAAAAGAAATATTACAATTAAAAAGAGATTCGCCTATTGATTTTATTGCAAAAGAGATATTGTAATTTAAATTTAAAAACAATTCTATAATAAAAAAAGATGAATTCATACAAATACCAAAAATAACCATTTTAAAAATAAAACTAAAAGGTTTATCTACTTTATTATATGTAATATGAGATATTAAATAACTGATAGAATAATAAATAATGAAACCAATAAGTAAAGAATTAGCAACTAAAAGAAGACCTGATGAAGTTGAAGTACCAAAAATATTTTCAAAATTTTTATCAGTTAAAATATTTGAATCGATAAAAACAATTTTATCCAATATAGTATATAAATTATTATCAATTGATGAAAATAGATTTTCAAAAATTGTATTAATAGTATTTATAATAGTCTGTGCAATTTCAGTATTATTTTCCAATTAAACCTCCTTTATGAAATTAAAGATTTTATAGCTGATAAAATTAAGTCAATTGCAAGAATAAAAGCATAAGAGAATAAAGATCCTTTTATTATTTTCTTACCAGTTCTAATCTTTTCTTCATCACCAAAACTAAATTTTCTCATAAAAACACCACTTCCAACAGCAACAGCAGCAGCTGGGGTAGAAATCTTTATAATCCAACTTTCAATACTTTCAAAAGCAGAATTAATTTTAGTAACGATTTGTGGGTCACCCCAGGCAAAAGAAAGTATTGTCATACAATTTATACAAACAAAAGAAAAAATTATAATAAAAAAAATATAAAAAATTTTTTTAGTCAAAACTATCATTCCTTTCATCCATAAAATATGGAAACATATTTAATTTTTTTGGTAAAAATATTTTATTACCATTTGACAAAAATGTAAGAGCGGTAAAAGTTTCTAAATGTTGTGTAAAGAAATTAGAGTCAAATATATAATCATTTTGGGTATATGTACTATAAGTTTCAGAAATATTTGAATTTTTTGAACTTAACATATTTGTTATATAACTAAACTTTGTTTCTTTTGCACTTTCAGAAATACTTTTAGATATTTTTTCTTTATCTTCTTTTCCAAGTTGTTTCTGAGCCTCTTCAATGGTAAAAATATCATCTGTTCTAAACCAAATTTTATTAATTAAATTTTGAGTAATAACTTTTACAAAAGATTCATCTTTCAATGTGGTTTTCAAAGAAGAATAACTTTGAGTACTAACAATATTAATACATTTAGCCTCTCTGCTCATAGAGAAAAACTCTCCATCGGTTTTGCTTGCAAATTTATCATACTCATCACAAATAAAAGCTGAAGGTTTTGTAAATTTCTTGGATAGATTAGAAATTACAGTTGTTTGAAAATCAAGTTTTAAATATGTTGCAATAATTTTAGAAAGAGTGCTATATTCTGAAATATTCATATTTAAAACAACTATTTTACCATTTCTAATTACTTCATCAAAACCTGTAAAAGATAATTTTTCTATAGGACTACAAAAGGTCTTTACAATATCATAATCGGAAATAAAAGTATTTGTTATTCGAGTTATTTCAGATATTAAAATACCTTTTGTCCTAGAATCTAGATTTTGAAATTCTTTTTCAAAAAAATTCAAACTAGCATTTAAGTCATAAATCTGATTATTATTAAGCTTTGAATGCATAAACAAGTCTCTTAAAATTTTTATTTTTTCTTTATAATAATTTGGAATTGTGACTAATTTATGTAGTTCTAGAAAATCAACATAACCATTATTATATAATCTACACAATTTAATACATTCACATATAACCTGTTCAGCCTTATCTAACCAATATGATTCAGTATTATTTTCAGAAAATAATAATAATATAGTTTTTAATCGGTTAGCTAAGACTTGAGGTTTTAAGTTAGGTTTATGCAAGGGATTGTAATAAACATTTGAATTTAAACCAATAACAATTAAATCATCAAGTAAATTAAAATCTTTTGCATATTTTTGAACTTGCTTAAAGTAATTACCTTTAACATCTAAGATAAGCATACCTATTTTAGAGTTTAAATGAGTACTATTAAATTCCAATAGTTGTTTTGTAAAAGGATACATTGCACTTGATGTTTTACCAGAGCCAATAGTTCCTGTAATCAAAAAATTTTGATATAATCCTTTTTCTGGAATATAAACATTTGAATTTGATGATTTATCTAATCCAATTAACAAATTAAGTGAACTTATAAAATTTTTGGAGTGAATATTTGATTTTTTACTTTTTCTTTTTGAAAATTTAGATGTAGAAATACTGAAATAATTAATTAGTTTTAATAGAATTCTATTATATAGAAAAGAACTAATGATTAGATTAGACAAAATAAATATAAAAATATAAGAAGTTTTTATAAATTGCCATAATTCTAAATTTTTTGAACAAATATCAAAAGGGTGAACACCGTAAGGAATTATAATTTCAGTAGATTCATAAATTGGTTTAAAAAAATTAAATGTTAAAATAGATGAAATAATTAAAAATATCAAAGAAAATAATAATCTTTTTAAAAAATTAATAATAAAAAACCTCCTTTACTAAAAATTTTTCTTTTTTATTTCTAATTTGGAACCTTGCTTACCATGAAAAAAAATTATTTCAAAAAAAGTGTAAAATGAATAACATGATATAAAAAAATATATAATATAGGTTATGAAATAAAAATTGATTAGTTTAGAAATAATATCACCGCCTTACAATTTTTACCATAATACAACATTTTTTTAAATTTGTCTATACTTTTTTTAAAATTTGTGGTAAAATTTTAAAAAGGTTAATAAAAGGAGGAAGAAAAATGACATTTAGTAAAGATACTAAAATTGGTGAAATTCTAGAAAAAGCACCTGATAAAGCTGATATTTTACTAGAGATAGGTATGCACTGTTTAGGTTGCCCAGCATCACAAATGGAAACATTAGAAGAAGCTTGTGCGGTACATGGAATAGATGTAGAAGAAGTAGTAAAAAAGCTAAATAATTAAAATTTTTATAAAAAATTTAAAAAATTTTAATAAAAATATTGACATTTTAATAAAAACATTGTAAAATAAAAGGGCGTTGTGGATTTTAACAACATTTATGGGCTATTAGCTCAGGTGGTAGAGCACTTGACTTTTAATCAAGTTGTCCCGCGTTCGAGTCGCGGATAGCTCACCAGGCCCGTTGGTCAAGCGGTTAAGACATCGCCCTTTCACGGCGGAGACATGGGTTCGATTCCCGTACGGGTCACCAATTTAATTTAATAGTTGCCACTTTAGCTCAGCTGGCCAGAGCATCGCACTTGTAATGCGAGGGTCATCCGTTCGAATCGGATAAGTGGCTCCATAAAGGTCATTAGTTTTGAGATTTCTCTTAATTTTTGGCTTTTTTTTTGGTTAAATGAAACATAAAATTAAAATCTTTGGTTATCTTAATAAAAAAGGAGAAAATAAAATGTTTAAACCACAAGCAATATATTATGAGAAGCCAGTAGAAAATTATGTTTTAGGGAAAGAATTATTAAAAAAATATGAAAATGTGCCAAAAGTAATAATAGAAAATCATAATAATATAGAAGAAATGAGAAAAAAAGAGAATAAAGAATTTTTAAATATGAAAAAGAACCTAATAATTGGAGTAAGAAAAACACATAAATACACAGAAAATCATAAAGTATCAGATTATTTAGTTCCATATACATCATCAGGATGCATAGCATCATGTATGTACTGTTATTTAGTATGTAATTATAATAAATGTGCATATTTAAGGTTATTTGTAAATAGAGAGCAAATGTTAGATAAAATAATTAGAACAGCAGAAAAATCTGAAAAGGAATTAACATTTGAAATAGGAAGCAATAGTGATTTAATACTAGAAAATACTATAACAAATAATCTTGTATGGACAATAGAAAATTTTAAAGATTCAAAAAAGGGAAAATTAACATTTCCAACAAAATTTGACATGGTAGATTCTATATTAAATATAGACCATAAAGGAAAAGTAATAACGAGGGTAAGTGTAAATCCAGAAGAAATTATAAATAAAGTAGAATGGGGAACATCAAGATTAGAAGGAAGAATTCAGGCAATTAATAAATTATCTGATGCAGGATATAAAATAGGTATAATAATAGCACCTGTTATATTTGTAGAAAATTGGAAAAATTTATATTTAGACTTAATAAAAAAATTACAAAGTAAATTAAGTGAAAAAGCAAAGAAAAATGCATTTTTTGAAATAATATTTATGACATATAGTTATATTCATACAAAAATAAATGAAGAAGCATTTCCTAATAAAATAAATTTATTTAATAAAGAATTAATGACAGGTCGAGGTAGAGGAAAATATTGGTATAAAGATGAAGTGAGAAAACAGGGAGATATTTTTTTTAGAGAAAATTTAAAAAAATATTTTCCACATAATTCAATTTTATATATTGTGTAAAATATTGCAAGATAGGGAAAAATCAGGTATAATATTATAAAAATGGTTCAAAAGGGATGAATCTCTTGGTAAAAAGGAGACATAATATATGCAAAATCAATTTTCAAGAACGGAAATGTTAATAGGAAAAGAAGGAATTGAAATATTAAATAAAGCAAAAGTTGCAATATTTGGAATAGGTGGAGTGGGGTCATACGTTGTAGAAGGCCTTGCAAGAGCAGGTATTCAAAAATTTTTATTAATTGATAAAGATGTAGTAGATGTTACAAATATTAATAGACAAATAATAGCAACAACAAAAACGATAGGAAAGCCAAAAGTTGAAGTTGCAAAACAAAGAATTTTAGAAATAAATCCTAATGCAAAAGTAGAAATTTTTCAAGAATTTTTTATGCCAGAAAGCAAAGAAATTATAGATAAAAGTATAGACTATGTTATAGACTGTGTTGATAATGTTACAGCAAAAATAGAACTTGTAGTAAGAGCTAATAAATTTGGAATTCCTATAATATCATGTATGGGAACAGGAAATAAACTTGATCCAACTAAATTTGAGGTTACAGATATTTATAAAACATCCGTATGTCCTTTAGCAAAAGTAATGAGAAAAGAGCTTAAATTAAGAGGAATAAAAAAATTAAAAGTTGTGTATTCAAAAGAAATACCAAAAAAAACAGGTAGAATTCCAAGTAGTATATCATTTGTTCCATCAGTAGCTGGATTAATCATTGCTGGAGAAATAGTAAAAGAATTAATAAAAAATAAAAAATGAGGGAAAAAATATGGAAGAAAAAAGATGTATATCAGAAAAAACAAACTCTTCCAAAGAGATTTGTAATGAAAAGGAAATTGCAATAGTTACAGGAGCATCTAGAGGAATTGGAAGAGAAATTGCTAAATTTATAGCAAGAAAGGGAATTAAAGTTATTGCTAATTATAATAAATCTGAAGAACAAGCTAAGCAACTACAACAAGAATTAAAACAAGAAAATATAGATATAGATATATTTAAAGCTGATGTTTCTAAAAGATCAGAAATTCAAAAACTTGTAGAATTTACAGTAAATAAATATAAAAAAATAGATATTCTTATAAATAATGCTGGAATTGATCAAGAAAAAATGTTTCAAGATATAACTGATCAAGATTTTAGTAAAATAATAAATAATAATTTATATTCAGTATTTTGTGTAACTCAAGAGGTTATAAATAATATGATAAAAAATAAAAAAGGATGTATAATAAATATATCATCTATTTATGGAGTATCAGGTGGAGCGTGTGCTGTTTTATATTCTGCAACTAAGGCAGGAATTGATGGAATTACAAAATCATTAGCAAAAGAATTAGGACCTTCAAATATTAGAGTCAATTCAATTGCTCCTGGTATAATTGATACAGATATGAATAAAAAATTTAATGAAAAAGAGATAAAGGAAATAGAAGAAGAAATACCATTAGGGAAAATTGGAAAGCCAGAAGATATAGCAAAATGTGTAAATTGGATTATAGATGAAAATTATATAACTGGACAAGTAATATCAATAAATGGTGGATGGAATATATAAAATCAAAAAAAGACTGTTATAAAACAGTCTTAATTTTATTTATTTAATTATTTGTTTCTGTAGTAGTTGTTGTTGATGTATCTGTTGTTAATTTTCTTTTATAATTGCCAGATATTAATTTTGGAAGATATGTTATGATTTTATAAACTGCTAAACGAACTTTTTTGCTCCATAAATAAGATCTTCTTAATTTTCTTGCAGTACCTAAAGAAACAGGTTCATCATCTAAAACTATTAATTCATTTTGAACTTTTTCAAGTTTAAAACTAAAGTTTTGACCATTATTATTATCCCAAATTTGATTTTCATTATGAAAGCAGAAATTAAAAGTATCACCTTCTAATAAATTAATTTCAGCTTGAAAACCTAATTCAGTTTTTTCCATTGTTATATCAGATACATTATCCCAATTTGGTCCAAAACCATAGTGGATTGTAACCTCTTTTGAATTGTTTTGAAATAAAGTTCCTACATATGAAATTTTTACTGTTGTATTTTCTACTAGTTTATCAGTATTAAAAAATATATTTTTAGTTAGTTCCATTTTAATATCTCCTCGCTTATCTTTCGTTGGTAACATTATAATATTAATTTCTACAATATTCAAGATTTTTATTAAAAATAATCAAAATGTAATGAAATTGTAATAATTGTGTAATAATAAATTAATTATATAAAAGGTAATAATATAAAAAAAAACAAATAAAATATAGCTAAGAAAATATTGTAAAATAAAAGACTTTATGATAATATTGATTATAGATGAAGTAAAAGGGGAACTATTTATGAAAGAGGAAATCTTGAAAAAAAGTGAAAACAATAACATAAAAAAAATTAATAATACGGTTGAACCAGAAAAACATGATGAAAAAAAGGTAAAAAGAGAGATGGAACAACGTGCTATGTATAAAGCAACTAGAAGAAAAAGAATTATATTAGTAGTAAGTGTAATAACAGCATTAATAATTATTTCTTTTATTTCAACTATATTTGCAGTATTAAATATTAATAATGAAAAAATAATAAAAGGTGTCTCTATTTCAGGAATAGATGTTTCAGGATTAACAAAAGAAGAGGCAAAGGAAAAATTAGATGAAATATACAGTGTGAAAAAAGAAAAAGAAATTGAAGCTAAATATCAAGAATATGAAAATACTTTAAATCCAACATTAATGGAAGTTAACTATGATACAGAAAAAGCTGTAAATAATGCATATCTTGTTGGAAGAAAACAAAATATATTTCTAAGTAATTATGGAATTCTATTTACTTTAATTAAAAAGAAGAATATAGATGTAGAAATGACGTTAAATGAAGAAGAAACAAAAAAGATTATAGAAGATATAGGAGCAAATTTACCAGGAATATTAGTTGAATCAAATTATTCTATAGAAGGCAATGAATTAATAATTACCAAGGGAAAAGCAGGGGTAGTAGTAGATACAGATAGTTTTTTAAAGAAAATAAAAACGAAATTAAATGATATAAATGAAAAAGATGATTATATAGAAATTTCAGTTATTAATAAAGAACCAGATATAATAGATATAGACAAAATACATGAAGAGGTATATACAGAAGCAAAAGATGCTTATTAC
>Ga0247609_10002388_pt1 | contig 19993 bp, 20 predicted proteins | sample 172DNAGHGlowgp2_FD_193487 | JGI IMG/M metagenome (GOLD analysis project Ga0247609, IMG submission 193487) | Sheep rumen microbial communities from Palmerston North, Manawatu-Wanganui, New Zealand - 1728 DNA GHGlow gp2 | ecosystem: Host-associated > Mammals > Digestive system > Stomach > Rumen ...
AGAGCAAAAAAACCCCCCCGCCGCAAATTCGGAAGGGGATAAAATTTTTCGTCGTCGTTCGTTTAAAGCTGTGGGGGGGGGGGTTGGTTTCGGCAAAGTCAACAGCCCGCCCAAATATTCGTCGGTGCCTTCGGACTTGTAACTATGATTTCCACCGGCAGGCGTGAACGTCATTTCGCCGAAGTAAACACGCCCGTCAATCTCGTAGAAGTCGACGCGCACAAACGGAAAACCCTCCGCGAGCGTGGCGGCAAGATTTTTCATGCGCTTGAATTTTTCGGGCTTGCGAATCCTTTCGGGATGGTCGCTGCGCGGGTGGTCACTGCGCTCCACGGTCGTCGGTTTCCAGTTTATGTCAAAGTAATTCAATCGCAAATCTGTTGTGCGCCCGCTTATAACTTTGCAATGATTTACTCTGCCGTCAAAACACGAAAATTTATAATCGATGAGGTCGGGAAGGTCGCCGTTTGCCATGAACTTTTCGGCGATGATTTTGCGCTTGATTCGCGTGTAGTGGAGTTCAAAATCGCCCCAAGCGATGCTGTAGTCTACGGCGAGCCACGCGTTGATTTTTTCGCGGGCGTTGCGCTTGTCGAAAGTTTTTTTGTCGCGAACGATGATGTTCATGCCGCAGCCGTGGTTGCACTTCAAAACGAATTGGTCGGGCAGAACGTCAAAGTCGATGTCGTCGAAGTCGTCCCACACGCCCAAGAGCGGAATGAGATATTTTTCGCCGATTTTGTCGGCAACCCAACGGCGCACAGCGTATTTGTCGGCGAGGCGGCTTTTAATCGGCGTGGCGTCGAAAATTTTCATCCACTGCATTTTTTCCGTGAAGGTCGTCAAGTGATTGAAGTCGAGCGGTCTGCCCGTGCGCTGACGAAATTTTTGCGCCAAGACAGCGGGATAATATTGCGGCGGAATGTTTTTGACTTGACGATTATTTTGGAGCCAACGGAAAATCTTATTGAAGTCTTTAACGTCGTCGTCGTTGCGGATGTGAAATTCTAGCCCGCAAACGAACGCGACACGCGTGCCGTCCTTGTCCTGCCCGCCGAAGACCTGCCAACCCTGCGCGGCGTCCCAAAGAATGATTTTTCGCGGCGCGACGCCCTGCTTGATGAAATAATCTGCGGCGGACTTGTCGCCCGTGAAAATGATTCCGTCGACGAGATTGTAAACGAACGGCTGTAAATCTTGCGGCTTGAGGACGTTCGCCTTGACGGAAATTTTTTCGGGCTCGTCGCTGAGCACGGCGACGATTTCAAAGTCGCGGCTTACGGCGTCCGAGAAAAATTTCTGCAGGCTGTCCGGCGTGCCGTGTAGTAAAACTTTTTTCTTGCGCAAATAAAATCCCTCCCAAAAAATTTTTCGACGCATTATAGCAAAAAAAATCCCCGCCGTAAATTCGGCAGGGGTCAAAAAATTTTCAGTCGTTTCTAAGCGTGACGGTTGCGAGCGCGGAAACTTTATCGTCGTCCTTGGTCTTCATGAGAATGACGCCTTGCGTGTTGCGCCCGATTGAACGGATGTCGTCGACGCTTGTGCGAATGACAATGCCTTCGGTCGTTATCAACAGGAGTTCTTGGTCGGGTGTGACGACTTTAATGCCGACGACTTCACCGGTCTTGTCGGTGACTTTCATGTTGACGAGCCCTTTACCGCCGCGCCCTTGCGGACGATATTCTTCGGTGGGCGTGCGTTTGCCGATGCCCTCTTCGCTGACGGTCAAGACTTCCGCGCCGCGCCGCAACTTGTCCATGCCGATAACGCGGTCGCCTTTCTTGAGCGAGATGCCGCGAACGCCGCGAGCGTTCCTGCCCATTGAGCGGACTTCCTCTTCGGCGAAAGAAATCGTCATGCCCTGCGCGGTGCCAAGGATAACGTAACGTTCGCCCTCCGTGAACTTGACGCCGATAAGTTCGTCGTCCTTGTCGAGCTTGATTGCGAGCAAGCCGCGTTTCATCATTGAGCTGAATTCGGAGAGCTGCGTTTTCTTGACGATACCCTTGCGCGTCGCCATGAACAGGTAGCGCGTCGGGTCGAAGTCTTTAACTTTAATAAGCGCGGTGATTTTTTCGGACGGTTCGATCTGCAAAAGGTTGCTTATGTGAATGCCCTTGGCGGCGCGTCCCGATTCGGCGATTTGATACGCCTTGAGGTGGAAGACTTTGCCCTTGTTCGTGAAAAATAAAATCATGTGGTGTGTCGTCGTGATAAGGATTTTTTCGACGTAATCTTCCTCCTTGGTGCCCATGCCCGTGACGCCAACGCCGCCGCGTTTCTGTCGCTTGTAGGCGTCAAGGTCGATTCGTTTGACGTAGCCGCCGTGCGTGAGCGTGACAACGATGTCGTCGTCGTTAATCAAGTCTTCCGCTTCAAAGGCTTGAAGTTCTTCGCCGACAATCTCGGTGCGGCGCGGGTCGTTGAAAGCTTTCTTTACGGTGGTGAGTTCGTCCTTGATTATTTGCAAGATTCGCTGTTCGTCGGCTAAAATTTCCTCGAACGTCTTGATGGCAGCGCGGACGCTTTGATATTCGTCTTCCAGCTTGTCGCGTTCAAGCCCGGTGAGTTTCTGCAAGCGCAAATCCAAAATCGCTTGAGCCTGCGCGTCGCTGAACTCGAACATTTTAATCAGCATTGCCTTGGCGTCGACGGCGGACGGGCTTTGCCGAACAATTTTAATCACGACGTCCAGATTTTTAACGGCGGTCGTCAAGCCCTGCAGGATGTGCGCGCGAGCCTTAGCCTTTGCCAAATCGAAGCGCGTGCGCCGCGTGATGACTTCCTCTTGGTGCTTGATGTAGTGGTTGAGGATTTCTTTGAGCGACAGGATTTGCGGACTGCCGTTGACGAGCGCGAGCATGATGACGCCGAAAGTGTCTTGCATTTGCGTATGCTTGAACAGCTGATTCAAAACGATTTGCGGCGTCACGTCGCGGCGCAGGTCGATTGCGATTCTCATGCCTTCGCGGTCGCTTTCGTCGCGCAGGTCGGTTACGCCTTCGATTGTCTTGTCGCGAACGAGGTCGGCGATTTTCTCTATAAGCCGTGCCTTGTTGACTTGGTAGGGCAATTCGGTGACGATGATACGGGACTTGCCGTTTTGGAGCTTTTCAATCGACGTGCGCGCCCGCATTTTGATTGAGCCGCGTCCGGTGCGGTAGGCGTCGCGAATTCCTTCCTTGCCGATAATCAAGCCGGCGGTCGGGAAGTCGGGACCTTTGACGATTTTCATTAAGTCTTTGGTCGTGGCGTCCGGGTCGTCGATAAGATAAAGCGTTGCGTCGATGATTTCGCCGATGTTGTGCGGCGGGATGTTAGTCGCCATTGCAACAGCGATACCCGACGTGCCGTTGACAAGCAGTTGCGGGAACTTGGCGGGTAAGACGGACGGCTCCTTAAGCGATTCGTCGTAATTGGGCACAAAGTCGACAGTTTCCTTGTCGATGTCCTGCAACATGAGTTCGGAAATTTTCGACATGCGAACTTCGGTGTAGCGCATGGCGGCGGCGGGGTCGCCGTCAACCGAGCCGAAGTTCCCGTGTCCATCGGCGAGTTGATAGCGCATGGAAAAATCCTGCGCCATGCGGACGATCGCGTCGTAAACGGACGTGTCGCCGTGCGGGTGATACTTACCCAAAACTTCACCGACGATGCGCGCCGATTTTTTGTAGGGCTTGGTGCTCGTCATGCCGGCTTCCTGCATTGCGTAGAGAATGCGTCGATGAACGGGTTTGAGTCCGTCGCGAACGTCGGGCAACGCGCGCGACACGATAACCGACATTGCGTAATCTATGTAAGAAAATTTCATCTCGTGTTCGAGATTGACGGGGACGACCTTCCCGTGACCGAAATCCAGTTCTTCCACTTTATCACCTCTTCAAAAGTTTCAAAGCGCAGAAATTATAACACCCGCGCCGCCAAAAGTCCAATTATCGACACAGGGGACAAGTTTTGTGTTATAATCGGCGGCAGAAAATTTTTCGGAGGTGTCAAGATGGCTGATACATCAGTAAGCTATAAATGCCCGAATTGCGGCGCGCCGTTGAGTTTCCTGCCCGGCAAGAAAACCGTCACTTGCGAATACTGCGGCACAGAGTTTGAAGTCAGCGCGATTGAAGAACTTTTCCGCGCCAAAGAGGAAATGGCGGCGCGTGCTGCCGAAGCGCAAGAATCCAAATGGGACACCCAAGACGCCGGCTCCGAATGGTCGGGCGACGAAGCGGCCGCTCTGCACGCGTTCACCTGTTCGAGTTGCGGTGCCGAGCTTGTCTGCGACGAAAACACAATGGCGACCGAGTGCGTCTATTGCGGCAACCCCACGATGATTCCGAAACGCTTTGACGGTATGCTTAAGCCCGATTACGTCATACCGTTCAAAAAGACCAAGCAAGACGCCGTAAACGCGCTTAAAGAATTTTACAAGGGTCACATGCTCCTTCCGAGCAACTTTACCGCAAACAACCGCGTCGAGGCGATTCAACCTATGTACGTGCCCTTTTGGCTGTTCGACTCCAAGATAACCGCCGAAGCTGACTTCCGCGCCGAGAAGGCTCACGTAATCAACACGCCCAAAGAAATTATCACCGAGATCAGCGTTTACAGTTGCCGCCGCGCAGGGACGATGGCTTTCGAGAGAATCCCCGTCGACGGTTCAAAAAAAATGGACGACGCTTACATGGAGAGTATCGAGCCGTTCAACTACGGCGAGCTTGTTCCGTTCAGCGCGGCTTACTTGACGGGCTACCTTGCCGACAAATACGACGTGACTGCCGAAGCTTGCGCGCCTCGTGCCGATAAACGCGTCGAAAACAGTGCGCTTGAAGTTCTGAAAGATTCGGTCAACGGCTTCGACGCCGTGCAACTGGAAAACGCCGCTGTCGTAAAGGACGTGGGCAAAGTCAGCTACGCCATGGTGCCCGTGTGGATTTTGACGACGCGCTACAACGACAAGCCCTACACCTTCATGATGAACGGACAGACCGGCAAAGTCGTCGGCAGTCTTCCATACGACACGACGAAATCTTTCCTGTATCCCGCGCTGTGTTCGCTGATTCTCATGCCGGTGCTTTACTTCGTGATTCAAATGTTGCTTTACCAATGAAAGGAGCTTAACCATGCTGAAAAAATTTTTAGGGCTCCTTGCGCTTTGTGTCGCGCTGAATTTTTCCGTCGTCGACGCTGCGCAGGTTAAAGCCGTCACGGACAAAGTTGGCGTCTTGAAACCCACGGAAATCGAATTGCTAAGTCAACGGATTCACAGCGTCGAACAGGCGCACAAAATCAAAATCGGTGTCGCGTTCGTCAAGAGTGTCGGCGATAAAGATATGATTAAAGCGTCGAACGATTTCCTTGCCAAAAACTTTGCCAACGGCGCGAACGGCGGCATTGTATTGCTCGTGGCGATGGACAAGCGCAAATACGAAATGGCAACCGACCGCCGCATGAGGGACATAATCACGGACTACGACGGCATTGCTTTTCTGAAAGACGCGTTTAAATCGGAGCTGATAGCCGGCAGATACGGCAACGCGGCGAACAATTTCGTTGACGGCGTGGACGAGCTGTTGACGTATTACGAGACCAACGGCGTGCCCTACGGCGCGAACGTCAAGCCAAAAGGCTTCGACCCCGTGGCGGCGGGCGGCGCGTTCGTGCTTGCGCTGTTTATCGGCGTGTTCGTTCGTTCGTCGCTTATCGGCTCAATGAGCAACATTCACCACGCAATGGAGGCGATTGACTACCTTAAGAAAAATACCGTCAAGCTGACCGAGAATCGTGATACGTTTCTGTTCATGACGGTTAAGCGGCGTCCGCGCGGAGGAGGCGGAAATCGCGGCGGCGGACACGGCGGCGGAGGTTTCGGCGGCGGAGGCGGCAGTTTCTGAACCCGGCATCACAAAAAATTTTCCCGCAAGATTTTTTCCTGCGGGATTTTTTTGCAGCGGGCGCAATACCTTCAGAGGTTGCCATTGTCAAGCTTTAATGCTACAATCGCGCAAAAGTTTTTTTATCGGAGGCCGTGAAATGAACGGAAGCGAAAACGGTTATGCTGCCGCGTTATTCTTCGCGCTGGTGAGTTTGGGCGCGCTCTTGAAGATTGACGACGAAATCGGTTTGATTGTCGGCGCGGTCTTTGCGCTTTTGGGGGCGGTTAATCTGCGTCGTGCGCTAATCAAAACCGCACAGGCAACCGAGGAAGATCATCAGCGTTTAGAAATTCAGCTCCAACAACTGCGCAGCAAAATCGGCGAGACGTCTTCAACCAACGTCGAGGCAATGAACTCCGTAAACGAAGCCGCGCAACTCCTCCAAGAAAATCTGCAGATAATTCGCGTGCGCCTTGCCGAGCTTGACAACTTGACGCAACTTGCCAAAAGTGCCGAGGACATTCGCTTGACCGTGGCAGGCATGGACGAAAATTCTTCCGCGCTCAACGCCGAGCTTGAAAAAATTCTTCTTGCCGTGCAAACTCAAGCGCAGGAAAAATCCGCGCCCGACTCCGAAGCGATAACCGCGCTTGCCGACGAACTCAAGAAACTAAACGCCACCGAAGAGACCAATAAGGCAAGCCTGCAAACCGTCTTGAAACTCTTGCAACTCATCGGGCAGATGCTAAAAAGCCCGTCCTACGCCAAGGAACTGGACAAAATTCATTCGTCTATCGAAAAGCTTATCGTACTCAACGGAGGCGACCCGAAACCCGAAGACCCGCCGCCTTTGGACGAACAGGACTTAAGCTTGCTCAAAAAAATCGCCGCGAAGATTAACCTAAAGTAAAAACGCGCCGACCGAGCGCGCAGATTCAAAGGAGCGAACAAAATGATTCTCCCTGTCGAAGTTGACGTTTCCGACGTCATGCAAGAGAAAGTTTACTTTTACGTCGACGACGAGACGCGACACGGCTTCTTGATTGACCCCGGCGCGCAGGCCGACGAACTCTTGAAAATCATAGACGAACGCAACTTTGTGATTGAAAAAATTTTAATCACGCACGGGCATTACGATCATATCGGCGCAGTCAACGAGATTCAACGCGCCTTGAAAATCCCGGCGTGCATGGGCAAGGGCGGCATGTTTTACGCCGAAGACACCGCCAACAACGGCTCGAAATTTTTCGGACAGGAAATAATTCTCGACGACGTGACAATCCTTGACGGCGGTGAAATCGTTTCGGTTGCCAATCCCGCCTTCAAGCTTGCTGTTATCGTCGCGCCGGGGCACACGCTAGACGGCACGATTTACTACAGTGCGGCGGATTCGGCGGCGTTCGTCGGCGACACGATTTTTTTTGGCGGACACGGGCGCACGGATTTGGCGGGCGGCAGTGAGCGCGACTTGCTGAATACGATTAGAAACAAAGTCTTCGCCCTGCCCGACGAAACGCGCTTGCTTTGCGGGCACGGCTTGCCCACTACCGTCGCCGCCGAAAAAGTTCGCCCTTGGTATCGTTAAATATCAGCCTCGACGCCGTTGCCGGCGAAGACGCTCAAAATTTCGCGGAGCTTGGTTTTGGCGGGGTTATAGTCAATCGTCGTCTCGCCGTCGTGCGCATGGATGTGGACGTAAAGCACGCCCGCCAATCCCAGCAAAGTTTTTTCGACGGCAGCCGCGCTGTCTTGAGTGTAGCCCTTCGCCGTGAACTGCAAGCGGGTATTGCCGCCGGCTAAGCCGCAACCGCATTCCTTACACATGTTGAACACCTCGCTGAAAATTTTTACCGCCGAATTATAACGCGCTCAAATTTCTTTCACAACCCCCGCGCAGGGTTAGGAGGCGTCATGACAAAATTATTGCTCGTATTCGTTGGCGGAGGCTTGGGCGCAGTGTCGCGCTTCCTCGTGACAACGGCATTGGCAGGCAAACTCGGCAACTTCCCGCTCGGCACGCTCGCTGCCAATCTTATCGGAAGTCTGCTCATGGGCTTGGTCGTCGGCATTTTGGCAGACCGCGCAGATTCGGTGCGCTTGTTCGTCGCTGTAGGATTTTTGGGCGGCTTTACGACGTTTTCGTCCTTTTCGGCGGAGACGTTGGCTTTGATTCAAAACGGACAGCTTTTCGCGGCGGCAATCAATGTTATCGTCAGCGTCGCGGCGGGACTTGTTGCATGTGCGATTGGCTTGAAGTTAGGAGGGGTTCAATAGCCAAAGAAATCTTATAAAGACTTATAAAATCGTCTAAAATTTATAAGGAGGTGAAGACCGTTACTGAAAATTTTTATGTTGCCAAGGGAATTTACTTGCGCTATACTCTCGACAGTTATTTGAAAAGTTGGGATATGCGGTTGGTAACTCGTGAGCGTTGTTACCGTAAAATCCCGAGCGCAGTAAAGATAAAAATGCAGGAAGTTCCACTTAACAAGGAAACCTGTATGTGTACCCGTACGTTAGCGGGGAATTCAAGCCTGTGGAGCGTCATACCAAACGTGAGTAGCCCCGGCAAAAACGGGCGCGGCGAAGCAGGAATGGGACATAAAGGTTTTTATAACTTTTTATAAGTTCTCAGTAACGGAACTTAAATGGCAAAGGCTTTGATAATCATCGACATGCAAAACGATTTCGTTCACGGAGTTTTGGGCACGGACGAGGCTCGCGAAATGTTGCCGCGTCTTGTCAAAAAGTTGGAGGCGATTGTCGAGGAGGGCGCGGTCGATTTAATCTTCACGCAAGACACGCACGCCGACAACTATCTTGACACGCAGGAGGGGCGCAACTTGCCCGTCCCGCACTGCATAAAAAAAACCGACGGCTGGCAGATCGTCCCTGAATTGCAAAAATTCACGGCGCGCGCCAAGGCCGTCATCGAGAAAAAAGCTTTCGGGTCGACGCGCCTGCCTTCGCTGATAAAACCCTACGAGGTTGTCGAATTCGCGGGCGTCTGTACCGACATCTGCGTCGTGTCAAACGCGCTTTTGATTAAGGCGTTCTATCCCGAACAGCGCGTGCAAATCGACGCCGCCTGTTGCGCCGGTTCGACGCCCGAAGCTCATCAAAAAGCTCTGGACGTAATGAAGAATTGCCAATGCAAAATCATCAACGCTGATTGACGGCAAAAAATTTTGGAGCGTGGAATAAAATCCGCGCTCCTTTTTGTTATCGGTTGCCCTTGCGTCGGTTGCAGTCCGCGCACAACATTTGACAATTATCAGCCTCAGTCTTGCCGTTTTTGCTCCAAGGTCTGATGTGGTCGCCTTCCATTTCCGAAAGTTCAAAATGTTTGCCGCACGCCGCGCAGATTCCGCCTTGCCGCTCGTATGCCGCCAACTTCATCGCGGTGGTAAATGCCCGCAACTCCAAATGCTTTTCGTCGCTGTCCAAAACGTAAGCGTAAATGCCGCTCTTCTTTTTAACGTCGTCGTCGAGAATCAGCCGCGCAATGTCACGCTCCAACTTCGCCGGGTCAACGTCGTCATCTTTGTGCGCGTTGTACAAAATGCCCCAGTCGATGCCCTTCATGACGGCGCGATATTTCGGGAAAACAGCCTGCACCCATTCAATCACGCGGCGGAAATACAACGTCAACTGTGCGGCATTTTCGTCGTGTTGGTGCGCCGACATGTAGTCTTCAATCGTCGACAAGCCTTCGCGGTCGGTAATCCACTTCAACGCCGCCTCAAGGTAGTCTTGACGATTCGCCGAGCCGCTTAAGTATTTGCTTGCCAGTTGATAGGCGGTGCCCTGCGCCTTGCTGAAAAATTTCTTCGCGTCGGCAAGCCAGCTGCCCGTGTACGAGACGTTGCGCATCTCTTGGTCGCTCAACTTCAAGCCCGCAATGTTTATGACTTTGAACCAGTCCAAGATCTCCGAGGGTTTGCCGTCGCAAATGTAAATGTCCAGCTCGTAACGCAAAAAATCTGCGCGGCGGTCTTCGGTCAAGTTGAAAAAGGCGCGGTGGTCGACGGAGAATTTTCCTGCGACGTAGCGGCAAATGGCAATCGTGCGCTGTTGCCCGTCCATAAGGTCGTAGCCGTTATCGGACTTCGCCCAATACATAACGTTCACGGGAAAATTTTTTTGCACCGTGCGGATAACTGCGTCGCGCTCCTTGGGCTTGTAAATGTATTCGCGCTGATAAGGCGGGCGCACGTTCAGCTTGCCGCCGTATGCCGTAACCGAGTCGTCGTCGCGTTCGACAAAGCCGTCGGCGAGTTCGGCTATCGTGATTATCTTCCGCTCAATCTTCATCTTTCAAGTCTCCTATGTCGCTGATTTTACGAATGGCAATGCGTTTGTAAACTTGCTTGCCGTCAATCGTCGGTTTTGCTAAATCTAAGTCGTTGTCAGGCGTCCCGCCGTCAAACTTCCCAAGAATTTCAAATTGTTCGGGGCAATACGACGCGAGATAAGTAATCGGCACGCCCATGACGCCGTTGTAATCTTTCGGGATGTTGACGGTCTTTGAAACTTCAATGGCGTCGTAGTTGTCGTAGCGCGGATACTCTTCGGGTGAATACCTTTTGAACAGCTGTAGCGGCTCGTGGCGTTTCGTGAAGTCCAAATTCGTGAACCAACAGATATTGCCCATGCGCCGCCACTTTTGCCCGGTTTCGTCGATTTTGAAGTCGGTCGCCTTCGCCGTGTAGTAATCGGGCACCTTGAACCAGAAATGCCCGCTGTTGCAACCGAGCCAGATTTTGTTGTCAATGAAGTACGGAAAAATTTCTTTGAACGTGACGTGATTCATATTGCCGAGGACGAGAAATTTTTTGCCGCTGTTGACGAGGCGCGGCAGATACTTCTTCATGAGCGAGAACGGCGGATTGGTTACAACGATGTCGGCTTCTTCGAGCGCGGCGAGGCATTCGGGCGAGCGAAAGTCACCGTCGCCTTTGAGATACGTGACGTTGCGTTGGTTTTTAAGCAAAAGTTTCACGTCGTCGAGGTCGATTGCGCCGTCGCCGTTGAGGTCGGGGACTTCAGTCACGTCGAAACGGATGGCGTTGCGTTTCTTGTCAAAGTCGGGATTTTCGTTGGGCGTGCCCCAAAAGTTCAATTCGGTCTGAACGATGGGCGAATTGGCGTAGCACGTGGCGATAAGTTTCTTAAGCTTGAGTTCGTTGAACGAGCGCGCGAAATACTTGAAGAACTCGCTTTCATAGGGGTCGTCGCAGTTGCAGAGGACGACTTTGCCCGCGAAGTGTTGCCAATAATTTCCCAGTTCGGATTCGACAGTGTCCGTTTGCGTATAGAATTCGTCGGTCTTGCCCGCCCGCGACACGTGAAGATTTTTGTTGCCCATGAAGTCGCCTCCCGAAAGATTTTCATCATTATAACAAAAAAACTCCCGCGCAGTGAGTAACCGAGCGGGAATTTTATTTTGGGAAAATTTTATTGTACAGTCATTGACAGTTCGATAAATTTGTTGGAGAGACGCGCGCGCTGAAGGACTTCTTCGGTGACTTCAGCACCCGCTTCCACGACGACCGTGCCGCTTTCCGCCGTGATGGTTTTGGTTGCGTGCTTGCCGAGCAAAGCTCTGCGGCGGCGTTCGACGACTGTCGGTTCAACCTGCGTCTTTGGCGGAATCATCGACGCACCGGACTTCGGTGCCGCTTGTTTATCGTTCAACGCCTTTTTGAGAGCAGCCTTTAAATCCTTCGCCTGTTGCGTCATCGTAACGATTTTCTGCTCCTCTGCGGAGGGATTAGTTTCGACGGGTGGTTTTTCTTCGACTGCGGGTGTTAAAGCTTCCGCAGTTTCCGCAGGTGCGGGTTCGGGCTTTTCGACTGTTTCAACGGGTGCCGATTCTTCGGGTTTCGTTTCGACAGTTTCAATAGGCGCGTCCAGAATCGCGGTGTCGACGGTTTCGGCGGGCGTGTCGGGTATTTCAGCCGCGTCGACGGTTTCGGCGGGCGTATCGAGGATTTCAGCCGCGTCGACGGTTTCGGCAGGCGTGTCGAGGATTTCAGCCGCGTCGACGGTTTCGGCAGGCGTGTCGAGAATTTCAGCCGTGTCGACGGTTTCGGCAGGCGTGTCGGGTATTTCAACCGCGTCTTCAGTTTCGGCGGGCTTGCTGAACATTTCAACATCAATGACGGGCTCAAAGGGCGTTTCCGGTATTTCGGGCGTCTCAACGGGCTCGGCGGGCGTTTCGTCGACTGCCGGCGTCCAAACTTCCTGCGCGGGCTCATTGTCAGCGGGCTCAAAAGCGGGCGGTTCCGTCACAAAGTTATTTTTTTTTTCCCCGTCAATGTCCACGACAGTGACCTGCTTGCCGAATATGGAAATCTGCGCGGCGGCAACTTCGCTGGTCGAACCGTCGGCAGCGGTGATCTCGCATTGCTCAATTTTGCCGCCGTCGCCGATAAAGACTTCGGTGACGGTGCCTTGAATGCGACCTTTTTTGGTAATTGCCTTGGTGCCGATGACGCGGATGTTTTCGACGAGGAAGCGTTCGTAATCGCCGGCTTCGTCCAGTTTCAAAATATTTTCGCTGTGAGTGATTGTGACGGCGTCTTCGCCGATTGCGATAACCGATTCGTAGGGTATGAGCTTGACGCCGCGATACCAGTCTTCGTCTTCAATCGTAATCGCGGCGACCACGCCGTTTTTGGCGTCGATTAGCAGCGTCTTGCTTACGCCGAGCTCTCGTCCTTCGGTTATGCTGATAATCGGCAAGCCCAAAATTTCTACACTCTTTTTCATTCCGATACCTCCGTTGATAAGAATCGGACTAATCCCTAGTTCCTAGTTCCTAGTCCCTAAAGTCTTCGTTGCGCCTTGCGGAATTCGTCGTCAATCTCCTGCAAGATTTCCTTGGACAGCTTAATGTAAGGCACCGACAAGGCGTGATACTTAAGCAACACGTCGCGGACGATGCGCAGGTATTCCAAATTGTTGACGAATTCCTTCTTGATTGACCTGTTGCGCGAGACAGCCGGCAACGTCAAAGCCTCCTCGTAAATTTTTATTGCCTTGGAATAAAGTGCCTGCTCTTTGTAAATATTGCCCAAATCGATAGCCACAAACGGCGCGTATTCGTCATTGTGGTAGCGTTCCAAGGCTTTTTTGTAAAGTTCAATAGCCTGCCAGACGTGTCCTTTCGCCCGCTCGTTATACGCCTTATCCAAGATGTCGTCAAGCGTGTCAATGTTTTCGTCGTCGGATTCGTCTTCGGACGCTGATTGCGATTCTTCGGCGGGCAAGGTGTCAAGCTTGTCCAATTTGATCGTCGACAGCGGCTTGAAGACCTCATCAAGCGGGAATTTGTCTTCGGGCTTGGGCTTGGGGGCGGGCGGCTTAGCTTCCTCGTGCTCGACCTCGTGCAACGGCTCAAAGACCTCGTCCAGCGGGATTTTGTCTTCGGGCTTGGGTTTGGGGGCGGGCGGCTTAGCTTCCTCGTGCTCGACCTCGTGCAACGGCTCGAAAACTTTTTCCAGCGGAAATTTTTCCGCCGGCTTGCTTTCAGCGGCAGGCTCGACTGTTTCGGCGGCAGGCTCGACTGTTTCGGCGGCGGGCTCGACGGTTCCAGCGACGGGTTCAACTGTTTCGGCGGCGGGTTCGACTGTTTCAACGACGGGCTCGACTGTTTCGGCAGCGGGTTCGACGGGCTCGACTGTTTCGGCAGCGGGTTCGACGGATTCGTTGTATTTCGGCGGAGGATTTTCTTCCCACAAAAATTCCATAACGGGCGCGGGTGGCGGGTCTTTGTTGACTTCAGCTTCGTAAGCCGCCTTGACTTCCTCGTGGAAATTTTTTTCTGCTTCGCGCTGTTGCTTTATCAAAAATCGATTCGCTTGCGTGAGCAGGAACGACGCCGCCAAAATTATCAAGCCCAGCCGCAACAGGAAACCCTTGCCGACGGCGGGCGACCAAAGCGTTGCCGCGAAAATTGTCATGAACGACAGCACCGCCGCCGCTATCAACGTCGTATAATATATCTGCAGTCCAAGTCTTTTTGCTAGCGCGTGTATCAAAAGTATGCTGACTGTTATGACGCTCGGCACTATCAAAAAAAATGCCAAACTCATCCCTCCACGAAAAATTCTCTCGTCCGGCTTGCTTTGCCGATTTTGACTTCGACGCGCCGATTAAAATTCCTTTCAAAAATCGGCGTCGCCTGTTATAATTTTAGGAACCGGGGATTGGGGATTAGGAGGAAAGTTGTGCATCAATATTTATTTTACGTCGGCGATTTCCCGATTAGATCTTACGGCGTGGTGTTGTCGCTGTCGATTTTTTTGGCGACGGGCGTCGGTTACTTCATGGCTAAGGTCGACGGGCGCGGCTACGAAAAATTTTTAATCGACATCGGATTGGTCGGCGGCTTCTTCGGGCTGTTGGGCGCGCGACTCTGGGACGTCTTCTTTTTCGATTGGGATTATTATCAGCACCATCTCGACGAAATTTTGAATGTCTGGCAAGGCGGCATGGCTGTTCAGGGCGGCATAATCCTCGGCGTGACGGCGGGCGGGTTTTATGCCAAAAAGCAGGGGCTCGACGTGATTCATCTTGCCGACATACTTGCGCCGGCGATCGTCTTGGGTCAAGCGTTGGGACGTTGCGCAAATCTTCTGAACGGCGACGCGTTCGGAGCACCGACGGGCGGCAACTTCGGCATCATTTATCCCGAAACGACGCTTGCCTATCGCACATACGGCGCGCAACCGCTTTTCCCCGCCGAGGTCTGGGAATGTCAGCTTGACGTCGTGATTTTCGCGCTGTTGCTGATTTTTCGTTGCACCGACTACGTCAAAGGGCAATGCTTTGCGCTGTACGTTATGCTTTACGCGGAGGCTCGCTTCGCGTTGGAATTTCTGCGCGGCGATTACACGGCGTTGGCTTTCGGCTTACTCAAGTCCGCGCAGGTTACGAGCGTCGTTGCCTTCGCGATAGCGGCGGGTGTCTTCGGATATTTGCATTGGCGAAAAAAATTTAAGCGCGGCGGCTGAATCGCCGAAAATATTTTTAAGCAAGCCGTAACCATTTTGAGTTCCGGGCGTAAAAGCTTAGAGGAGGATTTTCGATGAACGACTTACCCGAAAACATTCAACGGACGCTTGAGCTTTACCACAATCCGCCGAACAGATTGCGCTCAGTGCAAGAGATTACCGCTCGCTACAACTTGACGCTTGAGAACTACAAAAAGCTTTGCTTCACGTCGGGCGACGTGCGCGACCAAAAAATTGCCACGCACGCCGAAATTAAAGCGTTGGGCTGGGTTTTGGGCAAACTCGACAAAGACGTCGTCAAAGATATTGCCGATAATTCAAATCGCATGATGTTTCCCGGACAATTCCAAAAATGAACGAGCTTAAAGAACTGCAGAAAACCTTCGACACGGAGGCCGCCGAGTTTCGGAAATTCTCGAGGAAGTTTTACTTCATAGCGACGGCGGTTTTCATGACGCTGGCGTTCGCTGTCGTTCTGTTGCCGAAGTCGTCGAAGCCGCCGAGTTGGCACAGCGAAATCCTTCCGTCCGACGCGTTGAGTTACATACGCGACGGGCAGTTGGTTGCTTTGCCCGACGGCGATTATCCGCTTGCCATGCCGCCCGAAGGGACTTTCGTCGGGAAGTTCGCGCCCATGCTCATGATTGAAGTTGACGGCACTTACTATCCGCTGAACATTGTCGACGATTCGCTTATCCCGCGCCACGGCAAACTTTTGCCGCTGAAAATCCTGTTCGGTTTCACGTCCGCCCATGCCGAAAATACTTTGCACTACAAAGAAAAAATCGGCAACGATCCCGTCGCCGATTATCGGAAGAAAGCGTTCTATTATATGCGCGTCGAAAAGGGATTCGGTCGAGTACAACGCGGCTATGTTATCAAAGATTAGTTCACGGGTTTCGGACGGACTTCGCGCGGCGGTTTTGCCTCACGCGGCGGCGCGGCAGGCTTGGGCTTTTCCATTTCCTTCGGCGGATTGTTATTCTGCGGTTCGTCGGGGTCGGGCATTACCGTATCCCGAAACTTTGACCAAAAGTCAATGTACTGCCAAGCGTCCGTTTCGAGTGAAAAGTTTGTTTCAGACGTGCAAGCTTTTTCGCAGTGGAGGCTTGCGGCTCCGGCGTGGGAGAGGTCAACGAAAAATATCGCGCTGACAACTGCCGTCGCCAATATTAAATTTTTCGTTAACCTTCTCATGTGGGTTCAGTCCTTGTTGAGTTTATTTGTGCGATGCCTGAGGCGGTCCGAAATTTTTTCTTGATCCGCCGCGCTTGTCGTGCGTTGCCTTTGGCAAGTTCGGCAAGTGACGCGGTGTCGGTCTGACGGGAAGGCGGGGCGGATATTCTTTTCGCGGTCTTGGCGGTATCAACGGTCGGCGCAATCGCGGCGGGAGCAGGCTTCTTTGCTCGACAAAAGCTTTGCCCGAATCGATTTGCAAATCTGCCGCTTCGACTTCGCCCGCGAACGCGATCATCAGCGCGAATACCGTAAAGATTTTTGCGACGATTTTCATTATGCGCCCCCCTTAAGACAGGAAAAACGGAAAGCTAGCACGGGCTGACTTTCCATTATTTTTTATCGGTTAAGTTCGTTACCAAGCGGGTGGCGGGGGCGGAGGAGGCTGTATTCCCCAACCGGGCGGCGCAGGCGGGGGCGGCGGTTGCCTGTAGTCGGGTCTCGGTGCCCCGTATCTCGGAGGCGGCGGGGGAGGCGGCTGCACATAGCGGTCGTCATACCAATCGTCGTAATCGTCGTCCCAATAATCGGGCGGGGGCGGGGGCGGCGGCCAATGACGTCGCCTTGAAACTTCATTGTATTTTATTCCGTTCGGATTAATGAACTCGAAATCTGTTGCTTGCGCTTCCGTCGTCAGCCCAAAATTCAGCGCGCTGCAGATCGCCAGAGCGGTCAATCCCTTGAAGACTCTTTTCACAGTGTTCACATCCTTTACCCGAAGACTTACGTCAGCTCCCGTATGAGGAAGATTGCCAGCAAACCGATGACGATTTCCTTGGGAACGTCCAGAACGATTCCGATTAGTGCCAACATCAGCGGCATTTCAATCCCCTCCTTAACTCGTTGTCTTCGCTTCATTGACGTAATTTTACAAAGTTTCGCCGTGTTTGTCATTAGGGAAAGGTTAAAACTTTTACAGAAGTGCGACGCGCCGTAACGTCGACGGATGCGATTGATTCTGCGCCTGCGTTATGATATAAATCAGCTCAAGGAGGCTGAAAGAATGAGTGCACAAACCGTAATTAAAAATTTTATGAGCACCCTCGACGCCACGACGCTCAGCGGCACCGCCGCCCTCGACCAAGCGGTTGCGTCCGTCTCAAATTTCAAAAACTGGACAGAACTTATTAACACCATGGCAAGCGACTGTGCGGCATACGCGGGCAACGGCAACGGCTTTTTGCAGGACAAGTGCGGCATCGTCCTGAACAACAGCGACACGGGCGCGATTACCGGCGCGGACGCCGGCGGCTCCGTCACGAAGACTGCCGAAAGCGTCGTTCCCGAAAGCGGCGATTGGACTTACCCGCCGTCGTCAAGTTTTACAATCAACGGCTTGACTGTCAATATAAATAATTTTGACAACCTCGGCGCAAGCGAAAAGTGGATCGTCGGCGCGCTTTACACGTGGTGGGTCAAGGAAAGTCTCGCGCTGATTGATTCGTCGTTCGGCATGAACTTTAACGAGGCGGGCACGACCGTCAAGACGCTCAACATTTATTTCTACAACAGCACCGACGGCAAGATGGCGATTTCAAATTACAGCGCGACACAAAAGTCGACGGAGCTTCGTCTCAACATCAACATGCACTACTACGAAAACATCGACACGACAAATCCCAACGGCGTCGGCTCAAGCGCGGCTCTCAACACTCTCGACCGCACAATCGCCCATGAACTCGTGCACGCCGTTATGAGCGCAAACGTCGATTATTACAGCAACTTGCCCGTCAGCTTTAAGGAAGGCGCGGCGGAACTCGTTCACGGCATCGACGACAAACGCTATAATCAAATTGTCGCGCTGTCCAATGACGCTTCGGCACTTCAAAGCGCAATGACGCAATCGGGCATGAATTCCTACGCGGCGGGCTACATTGCCTTGCGCTATCTTGCTAAGCAGGCGGCTGAAGGGCGCGTCCCCTCGGCGGCTGACATTGCGACTACCACGACAACTGAAACCGTTGCCGCCGCTACGACAGATACGATTAGCACCGCGACTTCAACGATAGACACGACGCCGACAGATCCTATGCCCGTCGTGCTGACTCCCTTAGCGCCGATTACCGTTCCGGCTTCAAACCCGACCGTGACCTTCGACGGCACGACGCTCAAAATCGTCGGCGAAACTGATTCGGATATTTTCTTGAGCGGTTTCAATCCGTTTACGGGCGAACCCAATGCCTACGGCAACGCGGCGGCGATTGTATTGGACGCTTCGGAAAGAATGTACTACCCGCACTTCCTCGGCGGCAACTCCAACAACAACTACATTATCGGCGCCGGCTTCGACACGATTTGGGGCGGCGCGAGCGGCAACGACATTCTGCAGAACGGCAATAATTTCTGGTATATGCTCGGCAACGGCAACGACTTCGTCCCATACTTCAGCACCGGCAAAACCTACAGCGACGTGATGAGCATTGTCGGCTGGGGCGTCACGGGTTTCTACCGCGAAAACAACGTCGTCACCGCGCTTATGGCGGACGGCGGAACTTTCACTGTGGCTTTAGATTTGGGAACGCCAAACGCGACGATGCGTCTTTCCGCTGACGGAGTGAACAGCGTCTACGCTAAGATCGGCTACACGAACAGCACTAACGACTATTATTATGATGACGATACGCTGTTTATCGGCGGCAACGGGCTCGACGCGATTCACGTACTTGATTCGGGGAAAAGCATAAATCTCGGCGACGGTCATTATTCAAGCATTGAAGTCCTCGATTCGCGCTGGATGGGCGGCAACATTCTTTTCGGCGACGCGCTCAACAACGTGATTATCAGCGGCGGCGACAATTCGGCATTGTGGGGCGGCGCGGGCGATGATGTCATTTACGGCGGCACGGGCACGGATTATTTCCTGTTCGGCGCGGGCGAAGGCAACGACGTTTTCTGCAACGTCGAAGACGACGATTTTATCACGCTGTACAACGCGACGCCGCAAAATATTTCCTTCGCGACAGAGACGGACAGCGGACTGCTGTTGGGCGTCGGCTCGAACGTCTTGGCGATTGTCGGTCAGTCGAACACGGCGATTTCGTTCGCGGACGGCACTGCCATTCGTTACGACCGCGACGCGAAGACTTGGACGAGTGCTTAATCGATTCGCGCAACAAAAAGGAGCGGGCAACGCAAATTGCTCGCTCTTTTCGTTTGTCGGGCGCGATTATTTTTTCTTCTTGCTGCCGCCGGTGATTTTTTTCGCGACGGACTTGACGGCAGATTTTGCGGCGGACTTAACGCTTTTGACGACGCTCGCCTTGGCGTTCGCAACAGATTTTTTCACAGCTTTGACGGCGCGTTGATGATTGGTCTTGGCAAGGTCGGGCAAGGTATCTTTCAGGCTCGCCTGTTTGGAGCGGTTGCAATGCTTGCACAGGCACTGGAGATTGAACAAGCTGTCCGCGCCGCCGTATTTCTGCGGGATGATGTGGTCGATGTCGGCGTCCGCCTTGCGAATTTTTTTGCCGCACTTGGCGCAGGTGTACCAGCCGTGATCCGATTCGTTGTTCTTAAACCAAAGTTCCCTGTAGTCCATGCTGTCACCTCCCGCGTCGTTTATTCAAGTCAAGAGTCAGAATATCCTGCGTCGCTCGTGTAAGTCAAGCCGTTTTCTTCGAGGCGGGCAAGCAAATTCAAAAGCAATTTGCGGATTTTGTGACGCTTGATAACGACCAAGATGGCGTGGCGGCGGCGATTGAACGGTTGTTCTGAGGGGCGGAAAAAATTTTTAAAAATTTTTTGTCGAGGGTATTGACAAGTTGGGGGTGCAGGTGTATATTAAGCAAGCTTGATTCACGGGGCTCCTTGAAAACTGAACAGTGCATTTGCTAAATGTGCGGTCGAGAAATCGACCCCTTGAAA
>Ga0247609_10002390_pt1 | contig 19977 bp, 18 predicted proteins | sample 172DNAGHGlowgp2_FD_193487 | JGI IMG/M metagenome (GOLD analysis project Ga0247609, IMG submission 193487) | Sheep rumen microbial communities from Palmerston North, Manawatu-Wanganui, New Zealand - 1728 DNA GHGlow gp2 | ecosystem: Host-associated > Mammals > Digestive system > Stomach > Rumen ...
TTTTTTGGGGTAGGAAGAATGGAGATATGTTCTTGCTTTGCGAGAATGATAACTGGTTCAGTTTTGTAATTTCATATTTTAGCATCAAAAAGGTTTTTATAATGCTGAATTTCGATTTTTTCGGAGTTTTTAAATTGCTCAAAAATTTGGTGGGTGAGTGGTGAATTTTTGATTTTTGATTCGTAATAGATTAGCATGTTATTAGTTTGTATGATTTATATTATATTGATATAATGATTGAAGATAAAAAATCTAGTAATAGAAAAACTTATTCTTTTAAGTTTGTTTATATTGATTGCTGTTTTTTCTCTGTTTTTAATTGTATTTTATAAATATAATTCTTTGTCGAGTTTGAAACTTAACCTATTTACTTTTTTTGAAGAAATAATTAAAAAGTAATGCTGCTAAGGCTGCTCAAATTAATGGAGCTACAATAAATACCCAAACGTAACCAAATGCTCAATCTTGGAACAAAGCAGGACCAAAACTTCTAGCAGGATTTACTGATGTTCCAGTTAATCCTAGTCATAGTAGGTGAACTAGAGTTAGAGATAATCAGATTACTAGTCCAGCAACTGAGGCATTTTCAGATTTGTTTGTAGCTCAAAGTACAGCAAAAACGAAAACAAAAGTCAGAATTACTTCAGCTAATAATCATAGCCAAACATTTCCATTAACTCAATCTAATCCATTTGCTCATAAACTACTGAATCATCATAATAAAACTCCTAAAATCAAGGCTCATAAAATTCATCAAATAAACTGTGCAATCATATAAAGGCAGCATTCTTTAGCTTTCATTTTTCATGTTAACCATACTCATAAACTAACAGCTGGGTTTACATGACATCATGAAACTGGACCAATTGCATAGGCTAATGCTACAATTACTAGTCAGAATGCTAATGCTGTGGCTACAGGATCTACATCAGTCCATACAGCTACTCCACATCAAAAGATGACAAGAACCATAGTTCATAGACACTCAGCGATGAATTTTTTCATGATTGTTGTATTAAAAAATAAAAAATACGATTATTGAATATTGAGTTGTATGGAAAAATCAAGATATTTTGGAAAATTTTTATCATCTTGAAAAAATAGTTTGTATCCGTAATTTTTGGATGTTTTATTATTAAAACATTTTTATGAAAAATTTTTTGACTGTAACTAATGTTTTAATTGTAATTAATGTAATAATTTTTTTATTAGAAGAAATGTCATGATGAAGTACTAATACAGAAGTTGCATTTAATTTTTGAGCAATGTTTACTCCAATATTTACTGCACAGCCATGGAGGGCTTTTACTGCTATGTTTTTACATTTCTGAGGTACTCATTTGCTTATGAATATGGTTTCTTTGTATAATATATGACCAGCAATTGAGCATATCATGTGAAAATGGAAATATTTAATAATTTATCTAGTTAGTTGAATATGTGGAAATTTATTGGTATTTGGAGTAGAGTCAATTACTCAAGATTTTTCATTATGAGCAGGAGCATCATGAGCAATATTTTGAATTTTATGAGCTTGGTTAGCTTTTGTATTGTTTTTTTCTGATAAATTAAAATGAAAAATAGATGTTAGACAAGTTGGAGCATCCGTATTTTGTGCTTTGCTCCCATGATTTATGCCTTGAATATCATTAACAGCTCATATTTGATGATTGATATGAGGATTTGTGATGTGTTATATATTTTTGATAGTGAAGAAACTTTCAAATAAGAAAACTATTTAATTAAAATATATCATTCTATATTGTTAAATTGAGTTTTTCATTCTTTATTTTCTTCGATTGAGAATCAGTTTATTACGATTTTATAATTATCTTCTGTAACTATTAAAGCAGGATTTCTTAATAATTTTTCCTCTTCGTTAGTTAGATCAGATTTTGCGTATACGTCAGCTTTTTCTTTAAGTTCATCGAGATGACTTGATAAATCAAATATATATTCTTGCCCATCTACTTCGATGGTGAAAGTCATATAATTAATATTCTCATAGTATTTTGAGAAACTTAGCATTTTGGTATATCATGATACATCGATAGAATTATTATTTCTTCAGTATTGCTCGTATCTTCGGTATTTATTAGTAGGGTAGTAGCTATAATCGCTATTTACACTTAAGAATTCTCTGATATCATAGCGTGAAGATCGATACCTATCATTGTATTCAAAGTTGATTATTTTGTTGATGATTTTGTCTTTATCGTAATTCTCAACTAATTCGTCAAGAGTTCATAAAATCAATCTAGTAGATTCTTCATTTATATCTTTTAGAGCTCACTCAGTAAGTGGAAGTGAAATATTTTCTTTGGATAGGAGAATTTCGAGTCTGTTTACCTGTGAATTGAATGAAATGTTGCTTACGTTTATAATTCGTCCGTAAACGGCGAAAAAGGCTAAAATACCAAGAGTAGATACGAATGAGATTAATCTCTTTTTGGTAAAGATAAGAGATAAAGCTGAGAAAATAATTATGAATGTGATAATATAGCATACAAAACATCTGTTGATAGTGATTCAGTATTGGTTGATTCTTTTTGCGATAGCTCATATCATCATAAATGACATGAGAATGAAACTTACATATAATATTTTATTTACGATTTCATGAACTTTAGTTTTGTCTGGATAGATCAGGTAAGAACTAATTACTCATAATGCAAAATATCAGATTCAGAGTCGAACAATGATTCATTTTGGTCGAACTCATGTGATGAGAATTTTGATTCCATAAGCTCCAAAAATTGCCAAGTAAATTAGTGCAAGAGGTAAAAAAATGAATGATCAAAAAATTCTTCTCAAGCGAGATGGTTTGATTTCGAAATCAGATTTTTGGTTTATTTCTTCAGTAAGTGTAAGATAATAATTAAATACGAATGATCATGCAAAAAGAACCATGGAAATCATTCAAATATCTCCATATAACTCTGAATCGATATTGACATCAAAAAGTGCTTCAATTGATGCTAAAGCACCTGAAATTCATCATCGAACAATGCTTCATGCAATTCATCAAAAAACGATGGATATTAATAAACTAGTCCATGAAAATCGGATTTTTTGTTCATGTTTTTTGTGTAATAGTGCAATGATTAGTGGAATTCAGAGTAATGCAAGAGGGAGAATTCATAAATAGAGTAGTCATTCAGAATATGTGAGATTATCTAGGTTTGTATTGTATAATAATATGTAATATAATCATCATAAAATTATGGCTCATATCTGTAATGTTCGATTAATCAGATTTTTGTTTTTTATTTCACTGTGAATGAGAAATAATGGTCAATAGCAACTAATTATGAATGCTAAAATGAGTCATAGTATTAAATCTGGTGAATCTAAATCGATGATTCATTCGATTTGTAGGATTCATATGATAGTTAGGATTACTAATAAAATATGGGAAACGGGAAATGTTTCAAATGCATTAGTCCAGTTTCAGAAGAGCTTTTTTAATTTCATCTTTTTTATGTAATGATGTAAATTTATATGAACTAACTAATATAATAAAAAATCTTACGATATTTGCAATATTTATATTAGAGCATCTAATATAGTTTTTTAGTCAGAGGATTGCTCAAATAAATGTATACATAGAATTAGAGTAAAAATTTTTCAGAATAATGGATGTCCTTTGCAATTTCTTTTAAAATATTAATTAGAGTGGACAACGATTTTTCGAAATAATATAGAAGAAGAGTTCATTTTTATGCAAATATCTATTGCAATGTTTTTTGATATTTGTAGAATGTCGTTGTTTTTTTAGATTTTTAATTTTTAAGTCCATGAAAAAATTTTTTGTTGTGATTATGCTATTATCATTTTCTTTAGTGCTTGTTAGTTGTGGAAAAAAAAGTGAAAAAGAAGCTGTGAATATAATTGATAGTGAAAATGATACTTGCAGTATTAATGGTTGAAATCTAGTAAATATGACTGGTAATTGAAATGGTTCTGTATGTGTTTTTGATGATGAATCGTTTTGTTCTTTGGATGATTTTAATAATTGAAATTGTCAAAAATGAACTATGTTTTTTGATGGTGAAATAGACAGCAATGAGTCTGTTTCTGATGTTGAAGAGTGTGATAAGATACCTCAAGAAATTGTTTGTGGAAAGGATTGAAATACTTATTTTAATAGATGTTATTTGAATGCTTCATGAGTTGAAGAGGAGACAGAGTTAGCTCATGTTGAGAATTGAGAGTGTATATTTTGATAAATTGTTCTTTTAAATGTAGATTTTTTGATGCCTCATAAATTGAGACATACATTTGCTACGTCATTGCTCAGAAGATGATGAAATATATATTATATTAAAGAATTACTAGGTTATCAGCACATAACTACGACTCAAACATACTTATCAGCAACTAATAGTGATTTGAAGAAGACTCAAAGCTTACTTCAGACAGCTAGAATAGAGGAGGAGAGTATGATGGAAGAAAAGTTGATGCCGATGTCAGAAAATGTTATTATTAAAGATCCTAACTTATTTGAACGTATTAGAAGACAAACGATGCCGATTCAGCAGGGATTTGAAAGGGGAGTTTCTTCTTTCAATCGAGGTTGATTAGGGTAGTCACTGTCTCGAAAAATTTTATATGAGACTCCCCCGTTTTGGGAGTCTTTTTTTTATAAATGTAAATAATGAATAATTTTTAATATATAAATAAATTTAATTTGTTTTATTTTTATAATCATATTAGAGTAAAAAAATAAAAAAATCTGAATCAGATGAGAGTGATAATTGAAAATAATATATAGATCAAAAATGAGAGAAAAAGATGTAGAATTAGAAAAATGAGAAAATTTTAAGCGACGTTTTTTATTCGAGATGGATAATTGTCCCACTTTGAATAAAAACGTGTCTTATTTTCACGGAGTAAATAATATAAGGTAATACCTAGCATTTCTCCACTTTTACTAATTTGAGGTGCTAAAAAACTATATTTGGAGATGGGAGAGTCTGAGAAACTGCCCTATACCTGTCAAAAAAATTTTTTATTTTTCTATTGCAATCATTATTTTATTTTTTATAATATATTTAGTCGATTGGTTTTAGTTAAAACCGAGCTGAGAAGTACAGAAGTCTGAGGACTTCAAAAAAAGATGAAAAGTTACTTTGCACAATGTACCTTGTGCAAAGTAAACCTAGAATTTGTAATGCGTCAAATGACGCTCAGAAATTAGTATATTATCACATATTTAAAATCCATGAACACAATTATTATAAAAAATAACATCCTAGATGCAACACATTTTGTAAAAAATCTTTTTGAGTGTTATAAGCTGATATCTGGTGTTTCTCCATTTCAAAAGATCAGATAACTACCCTATATATTCTATATAATTCAAGAAATATCAGTTCTTAATTGGTGTTTATAGTAAGATGAAAATAAGCGACGTTTTTTGTTCAAGGTGGATAGTTGTTCCACTTAACATCAAAAACGTGTCTTAAAATTTTGTGTTTTTTCGTTAAATAACAGATTTTTCTTCATTTTTTATTCTCCTGTGATTTCATTTCATTCAGATTTTTTTTCTTCCTTTTCTGAAAGTTTTTCTATACGATTCATGATATTTTTTTATTTTTATTAAATTTTATATCCTATATTTACATTCTAAAAATTTTTTATCTCTAAATGGGGGAGTTTACTTTAAAGAAAAAATGATATAAATATGTTTTTCACTCTTGAAAGACTCCCCTTTTATTTTTATAAATTTTAAAAAAGGGACTTCACTGTTAAATGAAGTCCAAATAAAAAAGTAATAATAATTTGTTTAATTAGAATGTATATCAATAATACCCCACTCCCCTTTTGAACTAATTTTCTGTAAATTTTATTGTTTGCTTTTTTAATCTAGATTGATAATATGATTCAGGTTTAATTTTATGATGTTTTTTCAATTTTTTATGAGAAAAGTTAGAATGTTGCTTAGACGAATTTTCTGGATGCTTATGATTATATTGGTTTGTTGTATGGCTTTTTATAGGTGTTATTTTTTGCGTCAACCTTATCGTAAAGTACCTAATGATGAAAATTTGTTTGTAAGTCCTGCTAATTGAGAGATTATAGCGATAATAAAAAATCCAATAGATAATACAGTGATATATAAGGATAATAATGCAGTTTTAGATCACTTTATCGATTGAATCGGCAGCTGAGCGACTATGGTTTCAATTATGATGACACCGATGAATGTACATTATCAGCGTTCTCCAAGTAATGCAACATTAATTGAAGAAAAATATGTACGTGGGAAAAAACGCAATGCTATGAAAACTGATCCAACCATGAGATCTACTTTACAAAATGAATATAATGCTATGCTTTTTGAGGCAGATAATTGAGTGCGTTTTAGAATCGTTCAGATAGCATGAACTATAGCTAGAAGAATAGTTTCGTTTGTAGATATTGATGATCAGGTTGAACAGTGAGAAGTGATATGATTGATTAGATTTGGTTCACAAGTTACGATTATTTTTGATAGTAATGTTGAGGTTATAGCTAAGATTTGAGATAAAGTGGTAGATGGAGAAACTGTGTTGGCAAAAATGAAAAATGTAGATGTTTCTGATGAAATGGGAGATTTTGAGGAAGAGTGATAGTGTTTAATTAAGTGTTTGAAAAACTAATAAAAATCTGATAAAAAAAGTCAGATTTTTTTTGCAAATTTTTAAATTTTTATATATAATATTGTTATATTTTAATAATGATTATGATTTGTGATGAGTATCGAATTTTCAACAAAATCATTTGAACCTAATTGATCTGTGGATTCTCTTTGATGAGGAATAGGAAGTAAAAATAAGTGAGAAGTGTATTCTGAAGAAAAGTTCAGAAAGCTTTCAGCAAAATCTAAAGAAATTACATGAAGAGATATTCATAATTTTCCTAGAATTTTATGATGATCGACTACCATGGATTATCATGCACATTTAGTGGACTGATATGAATTGGTGTGTAAAACTGGAGATAAAGGACAAATAGAAAAATATATTTCTAATTCAAGGAAAAATACACAGGAAATAAGTAGGGGGTATGCAGCATGATTAGATGCTAATGAAATAGTTGATGCGTTAGATCCGAATAAAGTAAAAAATCTTGCAAAAAAATCAGCTAAACAACGAGCATCAGCTAAACAATGAGCATCAGGAGTTAAAAAAATATTTGATCAATTTGGTAGTGTCTCGGACGATGAAAAAGAACAAGAACAGATTTCAAAAAAACTTGAAAAATTATGATATTCTGACGTAAAACATATTAGTGATATTTTTGAGTATGATTCGGAACTTTGATTGGTAGTGTCTCAAACATTGTTTTTTATAAAAGAATGAAACCTAAATAATTTTAATTCAAATGTTATATTATCTGATGAATGAAAGGAGGCATTAAAAAGATATCTTGAGAAAAATAATATTGTAGTCCAAGATTTAAATTCAATAACTATTGGTTGGTTAAATGAAAATGTATTTAAAAGGGAAAAAGAATACATTTCATGAGCAATTAATGATGTAATTGGGCATGCATTGAATGATAGATTTTTAGACAGTTTGGATAAATGATTGTGGACAACGTTGGATGTAAAGGATGCTGATATCGCTGTTGATAAAGTAATAAAGACACCGGCTTTGTTGCAGTTATTTGTGGACTTTTATGAGTATGAGAAACCTGGTTATTTAACATCTCTTTGAATTGTTGATGGATCTCATCTATCTTCTTGGCAACAGCAAATAGTAAAAGATTTGATTAAAAGAAATTTGTATCGAAATGGACTTCTTGTAAGCTTGTCAGAAGAAGAAAAGGCGGATATAGATAATAAAATGGAAATGGAGCATAAGCGTGCAAAGAGACGCTATGAAATGTGGTCAAGAAATAATAGATATAAGGAAATGGCAGCTAAAAGAAGAGAAATTCTTGAGAAACAAGTAGATTATGATATGGCTCCTGGATGGAAAATCTCTTATGATATGAAAATATGAGATAAGTTATTGGATAAATATAATAGTAGTGTAGAGAATTTAGATTTGCATGATGAACGTGTATTTAAAGTAGCACGAGCTAGTTTTTTTAGAAAATATGAATGATTGTTATCAGATAAAATATCTAAGGATCCTTCAGAAGTTAAAGATTTATATAGGAATACTGCTTGATTCACAAATTTTGAAAATGATAGTATGGAAGAAATAAAAAAATTGTGCAAAGATCAGGATGAATTTAGTCAACTTTGTTCAACTTTGGGTTTGTTCAGTAGTCATTTGAAAGAATCGCAGAAATTATTGTCTGGTTTTGCTTCAAAATTAAATACAAAAAAAGATACAGGTATTAATAATATTGCTGTTGGTTCTGTGATTGATGGTATAAGAAAAATTTTTTCATCTATAAAACTTCAAGATTCAGATAAAAAAGAACAATTAAAATTTGATGTTAAGAATCCTGCAGAATTGGATGATGATAATAATTCTCTGCTGTTTAATTGATCTTTTAAGTGAGAGCCAGTTAAGATAAAATATGATTTGCTAACATGAGAATTATATATGAATACTTCAATAAGGGAAATGAATGGAGTTGGGCAATGAAAAATTGTATTTTGAGAGAAAGATCCAAATCTTTATGTGTGAACTATTGAAGACTTTAGTTCTATTATTGAATATTATGGTAATCCAATAAACGATTTACAAAAAGAGAGGTTGAATTCAGAGAATACTGGTAGTAGGGAGAGAAGGCTTAATATGCGTAGTATGATGGAAAGTGAAATTACAAGGATATGAGAAAAAGTGAAGTCTCTAGAGGCAAATCAAATAAAGAATGGTGTAACTACTGATTTTTTGAAGTCATTAGGGATAATAGATGAAAATACAAAATGAACTGTGCATTTTGAGGAATGATCTGATGTATATAAAGTTGTACAGTTAATTAATAAATCAAAAAAAGAAGATATCGATTTCTTTCAGCAGACAATGAGAAAATTGTCAGATTTTATATGAATAAATTGGTGAAATAAAATCTCCAATAAAAATGCTGTTGAGTATAGGACAATTTTGGCTAATCAATCAAACCTTAACAATGGAGTAAATGATTTAAGTGTTTTAAATAATTTTTGGGAAAACATTAAAGATTTTAGTTATTATAACGGATCTCCTTGATTGATTTCAAAAGATTGTAAAAATTGAATTGCGACTGTAATATATGAGAATTTTGTAAAATGAGAGAGTCCTAACCGATATCTTGATAAAGGGACAATATATGATTATTGGAAAAATATAGTACAACAGTATGATACTTTGGAGTGATATTCTGGTTTAGAAGGAGTATAGAACAACAATACTGTTTAGACTTTCTAATGAAAAATATTTTAACTTGTAATTGTTTGTTATGGAACAATCTAAAATGCAGGATCATAAAGAAATATTTAGTGCTAAAGTAGTTTCTTTTGATATTCAAAATTGAAGTGGGCATATTGTGATGCTAAATACGGAGCAAGCTGCTCAATATTGAATTAAAGATGATGATAAGATTTCATTGATTAGAAAAAATGAGGAGTTTATTGTGGATGTAGCTCTTACTGATAATTATGTTCAGGCTAATGAAATCTGAGTTACGAAGGATTTTTTGGATGAATATCCTATTATGGAGTGAGATACTGTTTTAGTGACTTTTGTTAAAAATAATCCCCTTTCTATGCAAGCAATTAGAAAAAAACTATTATGAAAGAAAATCACAGATGAAGAGATTGATGCAATTATTGAAGATGTAAAAAATAATAAAATTCATGATTTAGTACTAGCATATTATGTAGCAACCAGTTTTTTCTATAAATCTGATATACATGAATTAGCCTATACGACTAAAGCAACCGCTTATACATGAGATATGTACCGTTTCCCGTGAACAGTAGCTGGAAAATATTGTATCTGATGAGTGCCTGGAAATGAAACAACTATGGTCGTAGTACCTATTTTAGCATCACTGGGAATTACTGTACCTAAATCTTTTTCTAAAGCTATCACCTCTCCTGCTGCGACTGGAGAATGTGTGAATGTATTAATGGATATTGAATTTGATAAACAAGAGGTAATTAGACTTACTGATAAAGTTTGAGCTTGTTTGGTATGGAATGAAAAGTTGAATTTAGCTCCGGTAAACGATAGAATTATTAAAGTCTCCTCTCCTCTCGGAATGGAACCTTATGCAAGAATGATTTCATCAATTATGGCAAAAAATTATGCAATGTGAATTAATCACTGCTTAATTGATATTCCTATGTGACCTACTGCAAAAGTTGCAACAATGAAAGATGCAAAAAGAGTAGCAAAGCGTTTCAAAGAAATTTGAGAGTATTTATGAATAAAAATGGATGTTCAAATTACTGATGGTAGTGAACCTATAGGTAGATGAATATGAGCATGTCTCCAGGCTAGAGAAGCTCTCAGAATTTTACAGCAACATGAGATAAGGTCAGAGGATTTAGAGAAAAAAATTATATTTCTTGCATCTAGGATTCTATTACTATGTTGAACAGCAAGTAGTATGAAAAGTGCTGAAACTTTAGTAAGAACTCAATTAACTAATTGAGAAGCTTGGAAAAAAATGCAAGAAATAATAAAAGCTCAAAACTGAAATCCTAATATCAAATCTGAAGGAATTCAACTTGGTAAATATTCTTATGATGTAGTTGCTGAAAAGGATTGTGTAATTAGTAAAGTAGATATGAAACACTTAAATACTATGGTTAGATGATTATGAGCACCAAAACAATATGAAGCATGAATTTATTTGTATAAAAAACTATGAGATAAAGTAAAAAAATGAGAAATAATTTATACTATGTATTCAAATTCTGCTAATAAATTGGATTTAATAAAACAGATGCAGAAGGAAAAAGATTTCTATACATACCAGTTTTCAACTCGTATTAAGGAAAAAATAAAAAATGTAATAAAAAAGCTGACTTAATTATAAAGGTCAGCTTTTAATTTATAAATTAGCTTATAAATGGAATATTTACTCATCGAAATACTATCAAATCTTTGATAATAATAATAATTCATAATAGTAATATTAAGTAGAAGAAAAACATATTTACATATCATTCATATTTGAAATATTTTTCTGGTTTGACTTTGAATATTGATTGTAAAATCATTCAAACTGCCCTACCTCAATCAAGAGCAGGAATTGGTAATACATTGAATATTGCTAATGCTAAAGAAATTATGGCAGCAAATGCTAAGTAAGCTCACCATCATCACATTTCATAGAATAATCATCAGATTTTTACTGCTCAAACGGGTCCTGATAGATTATTTAATGCATCTTTCATTTCTCATTTATTAAATGAGAATAAACCTTTTCAAAGTATTCATAATGCATCCATAGTTAAATTCCATTCAGCTCAAATTTCATGAAATGCTGCAAGCATTGCTCCTCAAAATCCAAATTTTATCTCACTTAACTGTAAATCTCCATTTTCTGAAATAATAATACCGAATGTACAAGTTCATTCACACTCAAATTCTTCTGATGTGATTTCAGTATCTCATCTCTGAATTTTAAATGTATGAGATTTATTGTCTCACGATTGCATTAATGATAAAAAGTTTGAAAAATCTAAACTTTTCCCATCGAATTCTAGTAATACATCTTCTGCTTTTAAATTTATCTGTTCTCATAATCATCATTCTTGAACTTCTTGTATTAGTACCCCACTTTCCACTTGTCATGTAAGGAATCATTTTTCTCTAAGAAAGGATGAACTAGCCATTAGATAGCTTGTAGATCACTTTTCTTCTGCCATTTGTGATACTGAAAGAGGCTGCACTCCATGCCAAAATATACATGTGAATATTACCCAAGCAGTCAAAAAATTCATTGTAATTCATGCAAAAATTACAATTAATCTTTTCCAAAGAGGAGCTGTAAAAAGTGTATTTGGATTCTCGTAAGATTTTTTATCTGTAGGGTCGTCTCACTCAATCTGACAAAATCATCCAAGAGGAATCCAATTTAATGTATATTGTGTTCATTTTTTATCTTTCCATAGATTACAAACTTTAGGTGGAAGTCAAATTCAAAACTCTGGCACTTTCATTCAGCATTTTCTAGCTGCAATAAAATGACCAAACTCATGTAAAACTACAAGAATCATAAATACTACAATTCATAATATTACTAATCGTCGCATGGTTATTTAAATTTTAAGATATAAATTAATTGTTTTCAGCTCACTCTTTGATAACAGCCTTGATATCAGCTAATTGATATCATCTTCTCATCAATTTCTGAATAATATCAAATCCGTCCACTCATTTTTTCTTGTATATTTCTATTTCTTTCTTTATTGCTTTACGCATTCATTGAGTCAAATCCTCTTGGTTTTCTGAGATTTTTTTAGAAAGCAATCCTTTATCAATTCCACGAGCAATCAATTTCTGCTTAATTATAAATAATGGACGTCATTTCTTCTCTACTTCTGAATAGAGGAAACTTTCTGTAAATTTTTCATCGTTAATAAAATCATTCTTTTTTAAAATCTCTAAACAATGCTGAATATCTTCAGAATTATATCATTTTTTGTAGAGAATAATACGTATTTCCTGCTCAGTTTTGGGATAACGAGAAAGGTATCAAATTGCATAATCGATAGCTGATTGAGCCATTAAGTAGGTTTAATTTTTAAATTATAAAAACCGGGAATTAGTATATAAAAACTATGATTAAAAGCAAGAACAAAAAAAGTCATCTAAAATTTGACAATTTTAAATTATTATATATAATATTGATGTGTAAAATTTTATTTATGTAAATTACATGTGATGAATCTTATGCAAAAATTAGAGGAATTTAAGTCATTAGATGTAAATGAGAAGAAAAAAAAATTGATAGCTATTTTTGAATATGCAAAAGATAATATTGATTTTTCAAAAACTGCACTTGAATATTTAACATCTAATGAACAACCAGATGAACTTGTGATGTGAAATCTTTATGAGCTTATTGTAAACGCAATGGTATTTGCAAAAGATAGAATTCAGTGAGAATATGAGGAGAAGCAAGGGAAATCATCACATGATTTATCTGAAAAATCATTAGCCTCCCAAAAATTGGATCAAGATGAGGCTGATAAATTATTGGATTTAATTAATTTTATATAATTAAATTATTTATTTTATTTATTAAATTTATAAAAATGGCAAACATTGATGCAATTAAAAATTTGAAAGAAACAACTAAGGACTCTTTTGATGATAGAGAAAAAGAGGCAGTGAGCAAGATTTCTGTCGATGATATGAGAGGAGCAAAGGCAGCAATTGAAAGTAAAACATTTAATATTGATGGTTCTTCTGTGTCTTTAAAAAATATCGTTCTTGGGTTGGCAGTCTCTCCAGATTGAAGTGGAGCAACGTATAAATGAAAAAAAATTGAAGCAAAAAGTGAATTGTGAGCAGCATTACAAACTTTGTTAATGATAAATTGAAAATCTATTTGAGCACCTTCAATTGATTGAACGATATGACCAAGAAGTGCAGCATCACTTCAGCAACTTCAATCAGAGATGAAATCAGCTGATAATGTGAGACGTGCTACTGAGATTCAGCAGCAGGCTTCTGAGAGAGTGACGATGTCTTGATTAAAACAATTTCCTCTTGGAAGATCTTTTGATGGAGTTAAGGCAGGAACTTTTAATAGGTTTAAAAATATGCAATTGTTAAATGGTGATTGATGCTTGAGGAGTGCATCTATTATCGGAACAAAATGTACTATTTATTATAAAGCAGAATTTAATAATTCATCAAAATATATATCAGTGGATATTAGTAAAAATGCTTATGGAGAAGTTGATGTTAGAAAATTTGTGAAAGATATTGTAGCAAAAGTTGATGCAGGAGAAAAAGCTCTTAAATTGAAAGATGCATGAGATAAAATGGTTGCATGAATTAATGATTTTAAGGAATCGGATATATCAGATCCAGTTGTTAGAAGATGGGCTAAATTGAAATGAATTAATTTTAAGTGAGCGATAGATTCTAATGGTAAAGTTGTGTTATCTTCTAGAAATAATGGGATGAGAACACATTTGTATAATCCAGAAGCAGGTTTTCTTAAGAATGGAAAATTTGATAAAGATGCATTTAATAGGACTTTAACAAGAGATTATTATTCTGAAGCTCTTCCTGCGGTTAAACAGGATGCTAAGAATCTTTTAGCGATTATTAATAAAAATCCAGCTTCTTCATTAAATGCTAAAGTTTTAGTTGATACAGCTTTAGCAACTTGTAAAAGTGCAATTACTACTGTAAATGCATATGGTCATAGGGCAGATTTTGCTGATATTTCTAGATCTTTGAATAAGGCTAAAGTACAATATGAAAATCAGAAATCATATTTAACAAATAAAGGAATTTTAACTGATGCTAGTATAGGAATTATTAGATTAGCATCTACAAGAGAGAGTTTTGTCGCTAATTTTGATAAAATACTGAAAGAAGCTAAGAAGATGGCAGTTATTACTAAGAAGTGAGTTGGTGAATATGAAGTAAATTATCGTACAACTAGGAGGGCGGCATTTGATAAAGTAGGTAAGAGAGCTGAATATACACGTTTAGTTGATAGCATAGTGGATGCAGTTAATGGAAAAACATATAATGCATGATGAGAAACTATTACATATAAATTCACAAAAATAAATAGAGAATAAAATAATAAATATAAGACTAGATTTTATAAAAAGGTCACATATATGTGGCCTTTTTAAAATGTTTGAGTTATGACTATAATGATATTTGATGCTGCGTGTACAGCACATGAAGCACTATAAGCCAATACATTTGCGATGAAAAACTTTTTTATAGTTGATTTATTCGGAATCTTTTTAAGGATATAATATAATATGTATGTGTATGTTATAGTTAGAATTATTCCAGTACCTCCTTGCATTATTATGTAATTTATACACGGGAAACCTGCTAAAGGACTATAATGTTTTGCTCCAAATATAATTTGTATATAGATAATGGTTGCAAAAAGTATAGTACCGATAGTGAGCTTTATCCATTTTGTTTTTATGGATGCAAGTATGATTGATGCGATAAAAATAGGTAAACACCTCCAGATTAATTCTTCTTTGAATACACATAATGTTACCATTTTGATGTCCTCAGCTCTGTTTTCTAAGAAGAAGCCTCTAGATCCGTTATAAAGTATATTATTCCATGTATCATTCCATAAATGAGCAAGGAATATCATGATTCCAATAAATAAAAAGTATCCAATCGCGATGATGAAAGTTTTTGTTTTCATAAGCTTTAATTTTTTTTGTTATTTATATAACTATATGTTTTTTATTACAAAAGTCAACTATCTTTTAATTTGAAATTTGACAAAATAATAAAAAATAGATATAATCAAGTGTTTATTTGAAATATAAAGCAATGAATAAACAAAAGATTCTGGAAATTCTAAAGAAATTGAAGCCTTATTGGGAGTTGGCTGAATGAATGATAGCATTGATAGATGCTGGATTTATGGATAAAGAAACTTATCAGAATATGTTATTCATGATTGCATCGGCTATCAAGAAAATGCCAGAATGAGAAGAAAAAGAAAACTTAAAAGTTGAACTTAATCAGATTAAGAAGAATAGTAAAGATAATAAATAATTATGTAAAATATTAATATTATGATTTGTGATAAAGGAGAAAAAAGAAATATATATGAAGAAAAAGGTATCAGTTATGCTTGAAACTCCCCTTTTTCTAGATTCCTAATTGATTGAATGGAACACAAAGTGGACTGAATATCGGATTCTGTAAAAGAAGGGAAAAGATTGTGAATAAAAGTTAAAAATTCTGTACCTATTTATTGGATAGAATGAAATTGATGATATAGAAAATGATCTTATGATATCAGAAGAAATGTTATTTATATATTTGATAATGCTGATGATGAAACTTTAAAACATGAGATTATACATAGTATAGAATTTAATAAGATTATATCATGAGAATTAAATAAATTTTATGATATAGTAAAGCAGAAAGTTACAGAAGAGTCTTTTGATGCTGGAGTTGTTAGTTTTAATTTTAAAAAAAATATTCACGAATTTATAGCTGATTGATATAGTAAAAAAATCTTTGAAAATGCTCTTAAAAAAGAATGAATTTATGATGAATTTCTTGTAAAAACTGCATATATTTTTGAATAAAAAATTCTTTGTTAAAAATTTGCATTTTAAAGTGGTTCTGGATATAATTAGGCTGTATTATGTCAGATTTTTATTATGAGATTTCTCTACTAATTATGGCAAATCAATTGATAAATACGATATTGGAGGTGGAAGATGTGCAGGCTTTGCAGGTAAATTTTTCTCAATTAAAAAAAATCTCGCGTGCAAATGCAGAGCAGATGCAGATTATTATATATTATAAAGATGAAGAAAATTGTATATATATTTTAACTACGAATAATCATCCTGAAGATTTAAAGAAGATTACTAGCCAATTAGATAGTAAGTGACTTAAATTTAAGGTTTTTTATACTTCAGTAGAATGATTTACGGAATGACTTAAGTGGTATGATAATTTGGAAGCTCAAGAACAGCAAGAAAAGGAAGAGATGGAAATAAGAGAGAAAGCTGAATGAGATTCTGCAATTTCGTTAATGAAGCAATTTTTTACAAAAAAAGATTCTCTTGATCCTTGAGAATTTATTTTAGAGATGGTTAGACTTTGATTTCAATCTTGAGCTTCTGATATACATTTTCAACCGGAATGAAAAAATATAACTTTACGCTTGCGTTTGGATGGAATTTTGCAAGATGTAGTAAATTTTGATGCGCAAGATTTTTGGAAATATTTACAGAAATTGAAATTCATTTCATGAGTTAAAATGAACATTGATTATATTCCTCAAGACGGAAGATTTTCATTTGAAGCTATGAATCATGATTGAGAAAAAAGAAAAGTAGATGCCAGAGTAAATTTTATGCCATGAATGGTTGCAGAATCGACAGTAATTAGATTTTTGGATTCTCAGAAGTGAATTGCTACTTTTGAGGAAATTTGATTTATGAATAGAAATTATGATATTTTGAAAAAACATATTTCAAAAACTACATGAATGATAGTGGTTACTTGACCTACTTGATCATGAAAGACTACGACTTTATATTCTATTTTGAACTATTTGAATACATGAAAAAATAAGATTATTACATTGGAAGATCCTATAGAATATGAAATGCCATGAATTCAGCAATCCCAGATTAACTATGCTAAAAATTATGATTATGAAACATGATTAAAAGCAATTTTGCGTCATGATCCAGATATTATTTTAGTGTGAGAAACTAGATCAAAAGAGACGGCGGATATTGCGGTAAATGCGGCATTGACATGACACTTGGTTTTTACTACATTACATACAAATTCTGCAATCGCTTCAATTCCTCGTTTGCTTTCAATGTGAGTGGAACCTTATTTATTGGCTCCTGCTATTCAATTGGTATTATGACAACGTTTGGTTCGTAGAATTTGTCCAAATTGTAGTACTAGAAGACCAGCAAATTATTCTGAGCAAGCTGAGATAGAACAAGCTATAAAAAGATTAAATGATGTAAATGTTTCTGGTATCCCTGCTTTTGATGGAACTGTTGTTGAGGCTCAGGGGTGTGCTCAATGTAATGAAACATGATATTTGTGAAGATTAGCAATATTGGAAGCATTGGAAATAACTGAGGATATGAGAAATCTTGTAGTGGATAGAGAAACAGAATCTGCAATTTTGACAAAGGCTCGTGAAAATTGATATATTACTTTGATTGAAGATGGAATTATTAAGGTGTTAAATGGCGAAACAACATTAGATGAAATTCATAGAGTGTTGTAATTATTTTTAAAATTTGAGTATTTCTCTGAAATTTCTCTTGAAAAACAATTAAGATAAATTTATATTCAATTATCATGAAAAGTAATTGTCTATTATTGTCTAAACATGTCTATTTATTTTAAATATTGCTTACTATGAAGATTTTTTCAGCTGATTTTTTGAAAAGTGTAGTAGATATTGAGCAGTGTCCGAATTTAAATTTACCAGAATTCGCATTTTTTTGACGTTCAAATGTATGAAAATCTTCGTTAATTAATATGTTAACTCAAAGAAAAGATTTGGCTAAATGTTCGAAAATTCCTTGAAAAACAAAGTTATTTAATTTTTTTTTGATAAATAATTCTCGAATTATAGTTGATTTACCTGGATATGGATATGCTAAGTCTTGAGAAAAAGAGAGGAAAAATTGGTTGGATTTTACGCAAAATTTTTTGAATAATAGAAAAAAATTAAAAAATACTTTTCTTTTGATTGATGGAAGTATTCCTCCTCAAAAAATTGATATTGAAATGATTAAGTGTTTTATCGAGGATTGAATTGATTTTTCTATTGTCTTTACAAAATTAGATAAATGTAATCAAAAAGATCGTAGCAAAAATCAAAAACTTTTTGATGAAGAAATGAAAAAAATATGATTGATATCGTATGAAAAGTTTAATGTTGATAATATTCATGGAAAATGAAGGGATGAATTACTATCTTTTATAGAGAGTGTGTTGTAGTAAAATTATTCTTTCGTATATTTGTAAATATATTTAATGTTATAATTTAAAAAATGTGACAACGATAAGTTAGATGATTTTTTATTTTTTTGCTTGTTTTTTTTCTTGTAAGAAATATTGTGTAGTTGCAAACAAAATTAAATAAAAAGATTAACTTTGTGTGTGGGTGCAGTAAGTCCAGCGTTTCGCTTGGATTAGGATAGATGATTATCTGTATTCTGAGGTCGTTTATTCTGTATCAGGTTAGTCTTACCAAAGACGAAGTGATGCAAATTTGACTAGATCGCCTTTTGTTTAAATGTTGTGATGGTGGATTGAGTTTTATAAAATGGTTTGTGAGCATAAACTATTCTATACAACTCAATTTAATAAGAGTTGGCAGGCGGTCTAGATAATATCTAGACCAGTTGTATCTCTCCTGGTCTTTTTTTTTAATTTGAGAATTTTTAAAATTTTATGGAATATTAAAAAGCTGATCCTTTCCTTTGGTCAGCTTTTTATATGTGAGTGTGACTTTTTCTTAGTTAATTATTTTCATTTTCTCCTCAATTATTTAGCTTCTTTGTCATAAATGCTGGAGTTTCCCAATCTTCTTCTGAATTATCAGGAGCGCGAAATGCATTATTTGCTAAATCTGGTGAACTTTCTACGTTTGTTGATGAAAAATTTCCAGTTTGTGATGTGGTAAATCATCCGTTATTTACAGCTCTTGTAACAAAATCTTCTGGTTGTCTGTTTCTGATTGGATCTCATCGTGTGTTTGTTTTTACTACTGTTCTTTTTGTGTTAGCTTGTTCGTTGAATCCAGTAGCAATAATTGTAACCTTTACCTCATCTTCGAAAGAATCATCGAAAGACATTCACCATATCATATTTGCTTCAGGATCGAGAATTTTTTGAACAACGTCAGCTGCTTCTTGAACTTCATATGGAGATAAATCAGAACCTCCACTTACAGCGAAAATAACTTTCTTCGCTCCGTCAAGGTTTGTTTCAAGTAATGGATTTTCGATAGCTTTTCTAGCTGCATCCACTGCCCTCTTTTCTCCAGCTCCGTATCCGATTCCGAGTAATGCATTTCCAGAATTTAACATGATTTCTTTAATGTCGGCAAAGTCGATATTGATATCTCATGGTTTTGTGATTAAATCTGAAATTCATTGAATTCCTAGGTATAATACTTTGTCTATCATTTCAAACGCTTGCTTGAAAGTAGTTTTTCTATCAGAGATGTTGAATATTTTGTCGTTAGGGATTACGATTAATGTATCTACGCTTTCTTTCATCTTGGCTAATCCGTCAGTAGCATTTTCTTCTCTCTTTTTTCATTCAAAACTGAACGGTTTAGTGACGATTCAGA
>Ga0247609_10002391_pt1 | contig 19975 bp, 19 predicted proteins | sample 172DNAGHGlowgp2_FD_193487 | JGI IMG/M metagenome (GOLD analysis project Ga0247609, IMG submission 193487) | Sheep rumen microbial communities from Palmerston North, Manawatu-Wanganui, New Zealand - 1728 DNA GHGlow gp2 | ecosystem: Host-associated > Mammals > Digestive system > Stomach > Rumen ...
TTTATTGATTCAAAAGACAGATAAGAGAGGAATTCCTATGCTATTAAACGATATTATTCAAAAACATCCCGCAGAGAAAACAGCTTTTATTTTTAAAGATCAGTACATGACCTATGGAGCATTGCGAAAACGGATAGAAGACTGGGCTCTGTTTTTGCAGTCGCAGGGAATCAAGCGCGGGGATCGCGTCGGCCTGCTGAGCAAAAACTCCCCGGATTTTGTGGCGGCTTATTTTGCGATAGTGCGCGCAGGCGCAATTGTCGTTCCCTTCAACTTCCAGCTGATTGCGCCGGAAATCGCTTACATCGTAAAAGATACGGAAATGAAAATGCTGCTTGCAAAAAATAAAGTAGACGTTGCGCAGGCTCTGCTGGATCTGGGATGGGAACGTGAGTTGAGGCAGTTCACTTTTGACGAGATGGTTGCACCGGAGGGAGCGACGCTGACTGAGTATGAACTGGAAGAAAAAGACCCGGCGGCGATCATTTACACTTCCGGCACTACGGGACGTCCGAAAGGCGCTGTGCTGAGCCAGGGAAATATTGTGCACAATACGGAAGATTACATTGCAATCGTCAATATGAGCGAAGATGATATCGCGTTATGCGTCCTTCCTATGTATCATTGCTTTGGCTGGATCTGTACCGTATGCTCCAATCTGTATATCGGCGCGACGCAGGTTGTTCAGGAAACATATCAGTTCGGCGATGCCATGAACCTGATCAAAAAATACAATGTGAATACCATGTGCGGCGTTCCGACCATGTTCCAGTTGTTTGTCAAGGGCGCGGAAGCGCAAGACCTGGCCCATTTCCGGTTCTTTGTCAGCGGTGGCGCGCCGTTGCCGCGCGTGCTGTATGACGCGTTTGCGAAAAAATTCGGTCAGCATGTGCAGGAAGGCTATGGGTTGTCAGAAGCTACGCCGGTAACGACGTTTAACCGGGTAAACCGCACCAAACAGGGTTCGATCGGACTTCCGATTCCCCATGTACAGGTAAAACTGCTGGATCCGGACAACAACGAGGTGCCGGTGGGCGAAGTCGGAGAATTGTGCGTACAGGGGCCTAACGTAATGCTGGGATACTGGAACCGGCCGAAAGAAACGGCCTGGACGCTGCGGGACGGCTGGCTGCATACTGAAGATCTGGCATACCGTGATGAAGAAGGATGGATCTTTATCGTGGACCGCCTGAAAGATATGATCATCAGCAGCGGCGAGAACGTGTATCCTCGCGAAGTGGAGGAAGTGCTGATGACACACCCCGATATCAAGGAGGCGGCAGTTGTCGGTATTCCCGATAAGCTGCGGGGACAGGCCATTTGCGCCTACATCGTTCCGGAAGACGGAGGAACGCAGGATAAACGCATGATCCGTAAGTTTTTACTTTCCCGCATTGCGCCGTATAAAATTCCGAAAGAATTTATTTTCTGCGATCAGCTGCCCCGGAACAATACGGGCAAAATTCTGAAGAAAGTATTGCGCGAACAGTCTCTGGACAATTTGATCAATCGCAAGTGAAAATAAAAAATAACGGCTGTAATAATTTTTATTACAGCCGTTTTTCTATGCGTTTTTTATCGTTTTGTAATCAGATCTTTGCCTGCCTGCAAGGCTTTTTTGTTAGCCTCTTCCGTTCCTTTGGGAACGCGGTTCAGCACGGCTTTTTCCAGTGCTTCGTCAGATACGCAGTGAGTCAGCGCTACCACGGCGCCCAACGCCACAATGTTGGCGAACAGGGACTTGCCGCAGGCATCGACTGCTGTGTGGGTGATGGGCAGATCGATCCGTTCCTTATAGATGCCGGGAACTTCTGTCACAAACAGGGAATCGGTGATGACGATACTGTTTTCGTTGCAATCTTTTGAGTATTTGCTGGCCGCTTCCTGGCTCATAGCCAGCAGAACATCCGGACATACGACGCGCCCGAAGCGGATGGGGTCATCGGAAATAATAGCTTCCGCTTTGGAGGAACCGCCGCGGGCTTCCGGTCCGTATGACTGGGACTGTACTGCCTCCTTGCCATCCAGGATGGCGGCTTCCGCCAGGATGATGCCTGCCGTGATCAGACCCTGGCCGCCTGTGCCGGAGAATCGAAAATTATGCTTCATGGTTATTTCCCTCCTTGCGCGCGTTTGATGATTTCATCATAGGCTTCAGTGTATTCCTGTACATCGTTTGTTTCGTACAGTACGCCGATTGGGAATTTGCCGGCTGCAATGGCTTCCGCTTTCTTTTCTGCATCCATCTTATCCCATGCGGCTACCATTACACCGTGATCCCGCTGCCATTCCATCATCTGGGCCGGAGCGCCGGCTTTATTCTGGCGTCCGAAGTTGATGGGGCAGGCCGAAACGCATTCGATAATGGAGAACCCTTTATGGGCTATGCCTTTGGCAATGACATCCACCATCAGCGGCACATGGAAGGTGGTAGCCCGTGCGCAGAATGTTGCGCCGGCTGCTTTGGCCAGTTCTAATAAATTAAAGGACGGTTCAATGGTCAGATAGGGGGCCGTAGTCGCTTTTGACCCTTTCGGGGTCATGGGGGAGTACTGTCCGCCCGTCATGCCGTAAATGCTGTTGTTATACACGACAAGCGTCAGGTCAATGTTACGCCGCGCCGCATGGATCAGGTGATTGCCGCCGATGGCGGTGCAGTCACCGTCGCCGCTGGCTACAATGACTTTTAACGCCGGGTTGGCCATCTTCAGGCCGCTGGCAATAGGAAGCGCCCGCCCGTGCAGGGTGTTGGCAGTATTAAAATCCAGATAGCCGGAGGAACGGCTGGAGCAGCCGATACCGGAGATCAGGGCCACTTCATCTTTGGACAGGCCCTGTTTGTCTATTGCTTTAACGATGGCGCCGGTAATGACGCCGTTGCCGCAGCCGGGACACCAGATGTGGGGCAGCCGGCCGGGACGAAAATATTTTTCCACTAATTGTTCCATTCCCATGGTAGTCTCTCCTTTCCCTTACCGGCCCATAGCCTTTTTGATTTCCGCCAGCAGTTCCTGCGGCGTAGCGGATTCGTTGTCATACTTGCCATACAGGGCAACCGGGCATTTTCCTGCTACGACCCGTTCCACTTCCAGCACATACTGGCCGTAGTTCAGTTCGTGTACTAAAATGCCTTTGACTTTACCGGCAAGTTCTTTTACTTCTTTTTCCGGGAAAGGCCAGATGGTAATGGGACGGAAGAAACCGACTTTCAGTCCTTCCGCGCGGGCCATATCCACTGCTTCATAAGCAGTACGGGCTGCTCCGCCGAAGGAGATGACGGCAAATTCCGCATCATCCAGCATATAATTTTCAAAGGTAACGATATCTTCCAGATTATTATAAATTTTATCGTGCAGCCGGTTCAGCGCGTTCACCGTACCTGCAGGGGTCCCTTTCGGAAAACCGGTCTCGTCATGGATCAGGCCGGTCACGTGCCAGCGATATCCGCTGCCGTAGTCTGCCATGGCAGGAACCAGATTGTCTTCCGTGACGCCGTAGGCAAGATATTCTTCCGGTTTGCAGGTGGGACGGACCCGGTCAAAAGTTTCTACTGTGCTGTAATCATCCGGCAGTTCGATTTTTTCCCGCATGTGCCCGATAACTTCGTCCATCAGGATAATGACGGGCACGCGGTATTTTTCCGCTAAATTCACCGCGCGGATAGTAAGCCAGAAACATTCCGGTACGCTGGAAGGGGAAACTACAATGACCCAGTGATCGCCGTGGGTGCCCCAGCGTGTCATCATCACTTCGCCCTGGGCGGGACTGGTGGGCTGGCCGGTAGCAGGGCCCACGCGCTGTACGTCAACAATGGTAACAGGAATTTCCGCCGTGCAGGCCAGACCTAACATTTCCTGTTTTAAAGAGAAACCGGGACCGCTGGTGGCGGTCATGGATTTTTTGCCGCCCATGGACGCGCCGATGGCAGCGCCTAACCCTGCGATCTCATCTTCCGTCTGCATAAATTTTCCGCCGACCTGGGGCAGACGGGCTGATAACTGTTCGGCAATTTCCGTAGAAGGGGTGATGGGATAGCCGCCGTAAAATTTAACGCCGGCCGCGATGGCGCCTTCTACTACTGCCTGATTACCTTGCAACAGTAATACTCTGGACATAGCATCTCACTCCTTTTACTTTTCTACAAAAATTGCATAATCCGGGCAGCGCATTTCGCACTGGCCGCACTGGATGCAGTCTTTTTCTTTGCCTTTAATGATGGCGCATTTTCCGACTTCTGTAACTTCCAGCACCTTTTTAGGACAGAAGTTAACACAGATGCCGCAGCCTTTACAACGTTTTGTGACCAGTTTCAGCATGTAAAACCCTCCTTCAATGAATTCCCCTCCGGAAAAAATGTTTGTATAATTTTATATATTAAGGAATATAATAATTTGGGCATAAATTTCTTTTCCTTAATTATAACGTATTCCATATTTTAATAAAAGATGCAATCGCAAAGTTTACAGAAATTGCAGAGTAAGATTATTATATTTAAGAGATTCATAACACGGATGATAAAAAAATTTTCTGTTTTGCTTTTTCGTTTTTGCAATTTAAGGAAAAAATCGTTATAATAATAACAATTCTATTTGAAAAGCACAGTTCATTTACAGATTCTTTCCCAATGTTTTAACATAAGAGGATTTTCGGGTATGAACAAAAAAGAAAAAGAGATGGACAAGCGGAGCCGTATCATGGCGGCAACGGAAGAAGTCTTTTCCCGCAGGGGCTATGCGCAGGCTACAATAGATGAAATTATTGCGCTGGCAGATACGGGCAAAGGTACCGTGTATAAATATTTTGGCAGTAAAGACGATCTGTTTTATACGCTGGTTTCGCAAAAGCATTGCGAACTGATGGAGCAGATGCAGCGTGTTTCTGATGCTGCAGGAAAGGGCATTGAAGAAAAACTGGCAGATATTCTTACGGTATGGATCCGTTTTTTGCGGAAAAACACCGTGCTCTGGCAGGTATTATGTTTTGAGATGACCTGTTCCAACCGCGGTTATTCCGCAGTGGAAACGGATTGCGGGGCGCTGCGTCTGGAAGCCCGTTGGGGAGAACTTCCTCCTGCGGAGGAGCAGGAAAATATTTTGCGATATCACCGGTTGTTGAGAGAAGAGATTGAACCGATCACCAATGTGTACAGGGAAGGAATCAGGCAGGATTTTTTCAATAAAATCGCCAGCCATGAGGACATTGCAAAAAATATTTTTTTGGCTGTGGCCATGCTGGTGTTTTTCCATACGACCAACAATCTGGAAAAAATTTCGGCGGAGGAATTGGCTGATAACATTATTAAAACCCGTTTATATGGGCTTGCAGGAAGGAAATAATGAATGATCAGGTTAGTAGATGTAGAAAAAACGTACTACAGTAAAGCGGGGAATATAGAAGCCCTGAAAAAAACAAATATCGAAGTCAAAGAGGGGGAGATCTTCGGTATTATCGGATTGTCGGGGGCAGGGAAGTCAACCCTGATCCGGTGCATCAACATGCTGGAAGTCCCCACCGGCGGGCAGGTCTTTGTGGACGGACAGGATCTGACAGCCATGAACGAATCCCAGCTTCGGAAAGCGCGGCAGAATATCGGTATGATCTTCCAGCATTTTAATCTGCTGGCATCCCGTACGGTATACGACAATGTGGCGTTCCCGCTGGAGATCCAGGGGATGGATAAAGCAAAGATACGGGCGCGGGTAGAAGAACTGCTGGACATGGTTCAGTTAAAGGACCGTGCGGATTATTACCCCAGCCAGCTTTCCGGCGGGCAGAAACAGCGCGTCGGCATTGCCCGGGCGCTGGCGTCCAATCCGAAAGTGCTGCTGTCGGACGAAGCAACGTCCGCGCTGGATCCCCAGACGACAAAATCCATCCTGCAGCTGCTGCGGGACATTAACAAACGTCTGAACCTGACTATCGTCATGATCACCCACCAGATGGAAGTGGTGAAAGAAATCTGCGACAGGGTGGCAGTAATTGAAAACGGCGCAATTATTGAAGAAGGCACCATGTACAAGGTGTTTACGGAGCCGCAGAAGGAAACGACGAAGGAATTTGTCAAGACGGTCAACGATATCAAGATTCCGCCAATCGTCGATACGAAATCAATGAAACAGAAATACTTCCCCGGGGCGAAGCTGCTGGTCAACCTGACGTTTTTGGACAGCGGGGAAAGCGATAAAGAAGACGAGAAATCCGCCGGCGCGGATCAGCCGTTGGTTTCCGCTCTTATAAAAAAATTCGGCGTGGATGTCAATATCATCTCCGGCAAGGTCGATTACCTGAAAGATATTCCCTACGGCACGCTGCTGGTTGAGATTATGGGAGATGAAAAGAGTATCGCGGATTCCGTAGCATATGCGCGGAATGTTGGAGTTAAACTGGAGGTGATCGGATATGTCGCCTGATATGATTAATTTACTGGTAAAATCACTGGGGGAAACCTGTTATATGGTGTTAGTCGCCATTGTGCTGGCGACACTGATCGGTCTGCCTTTAGGCGTGATCCTGACAGTGACGAGGAAAGACCACATTATGCCAAACGCATTAGTGCATAATGTGTTGGGCGCTATTGTGAACGCGACCCGTTCCACTCCGTTTATCATCCTGATGGTTGCCATTATTCCCTTTACCCGCATGATCGTAGGTTCTTCTATCGGAACCACGGCGGCTATCGTACCGCTGACGATTACGGCGGCGCCGTTTATTGCCCGCGTCATAGAATCTTCGCTGCTGGAAGTGGACCGGGGCGTTATCGAAGCAGCCCAGTCCATGGGGGCGAGCCCGGTACAGATCATCTGGAAAGTGATGCTGCCGGAGTCGCTGCATTCCATCGTGTTGGGGATTACACTGGCTTTGATCGCGCTGATCGGCGCATCTGCCATGGCCGGCGCATTAGGTGGCGGCGGTTTGGGAGACCTTGCTATCCGCTACGGGTATCAGCGTTTCCAGATGGATGTTATGATCGCCACGGTCGTCGTGCTGATTGTTATGGTGCAGGGCGTGCAGAGTATCGGCAATACCCTGAGCCGCAAACTGAATAAGAATAAACTGTCGTAAACGGAACAGAGAAATGTTTTATCAGCGGCGTCCGCGGGAAGCGGGCGCCCTTTTTTCTTGTTCATGGCGAAAAATATATTGACTTTCACACTATAAAGTAGTAAATTGATAAATAACGAATTTTATTTATGATTTTTATTTGATGATGAAATGTTATGTTGTTGACGGATAAGAAACTGGGCAACATGGCCGTGCGGAGGTTTTATTATGGCGGAAAAAATTGAGAACCATCTGACTAAGCAGTTATGCGAAGCGATTGCTTCTTTGAAAACGTTAGAGCAGATTTCAAGTTTTTTGGAGGATGTATGCACGATCAGCGAATATAAAGCGCTGGCACAGCGTTTTGAAGTGGCCCGCCTTTTGGATGAAGGCGTTAAATATGAGGATATTGTGGAACAGACCGGCGCCAGTACGGCGACGATCTCCCGCGTAAAACGCTGTCTTGTATACGGAAGGGACGGCTATGAACTGGCGCTGACGAATCTGAAAAAGAAGCGTAATCAGCGTCGTTCATCGCGTTCGCTCCGAAAAGCGAAATTTGAAAAAGAAAGAGCCGAAAGAAAGAAAGCGGTAAGGGAAAATGAATGATACGATCTTACAGGTTCCCTACGGTACGCGGGATGTGCTTCCGGGGGAAGCGGCAGCCCGGCGCCAGATGGAAGATAAAATCTGCAGTCTGTTTGCCCGCTGGGGATATGACGAAGTAGCGACGCCTACCTTTGAATATCTGGATACCTTTGCCGGTTCCGGGCAGGCAGATGAAGGCGCGTTCAAATTTTTTGACCGGAAGGGCAGCATCCTGATGCTGCGTACGGATATGACGACGCCAATCGCCCGTATGGTATCTACCCGTATGCGCAAAGATAACGGGGTAAAACGACTGTCCTACCGGGCGCAGCTGTTCCGTTATGAAGAAGCGCAGGCCGGGCGGCAGTGTGAATTTACCCAGTGCGGCATTGAAATGATGGGGACGTCCGGCGCCGCGGCAGATGCGGAAGTGATCGCCCTTGCCGTAAACACACTGCTGGAAGCGGGACTGAAAAGTTTCAATATTACTCTCGGGCAGATGGAATTTATCAACGGCCTGATTGAAGCAGCCGCCCTTTCAGATGAGCAGGCAAGAGAGATTAAGCGATGCCTGATCAAACGCAATGCAGCAGGATTGGAAGAGACAGTGGAAGCTGCCCGGATTCCGGAACAGCTGGCGAATATTTTTAAGGAGCTGCTGTTCCTGCATGGCGGTATGGAATTGCTGGAGGATATGCAGAACCGGGTGTTAAGCCGCCGATGCTGGAATGCGCTGGAGAATCTGCGGGAGATCTATGAACTGGCAAAAGCGTATGATGTGGCGCAGTACCTGAGCTTTGACCTGGGGCTGACACGCAGTCTGGATTATTATACCGGAATGCTGTTTGAAGGCTATGCGGCCGGTATGGGGTATTCCCTCATCGGGGGCGGCCGTTACGATAACATGATGCAGCGGTTTGGCAAACCGTGTCCCGCTACCGGATTTGCCCTGGGCATTGACCGCATTGCGCTTACGCTGCAAAGACAGGGAACCTTGTATATGGAAACGCAGGAACCGGTGCTTGTGGCGTATGCCGAAGGAAAGACCGCCGAGGGGATCCGGCTGGCCTGCAGGCTTAGGAAAGAAGGACGGTACGTGCGGCTTGCGGATCATGCGATGACCGAAGAAGAAGCGTGTCTGGCAGTGAAGGAAAATCATTGCGGCGCATATCAGTATGTGAAAGAATAATTGCTTTTAGATGAATCATTTACCGTCGGCGTAACGTCGGCGAAATGGAGAACAACGATGGAAGATTATATTACAATCGCATTGCCCAAGGGCAAGCTGTTCAAACGCAGCTTGGCATTGCTTGCAAAAGTCGGATACAGTGCGGAAGGGGTTTCGGAAGATTCCCGCAAGCTGGTGATTGCCAACGAAGAAACCAAAGTACGCTTCATCATTACCAAAACGGTGGATCTTCCCACGTATATCGAGTACGGAGCCGCGGACATCGGCATCATCGGCAAGGACGTTCTGCTGGAAGAACAGAAAGATGTCTATGAACTGCTTGACCTGGGATACGGAAAATGCCGCCTGATGATGGCGGTTCCGGAATCAAAACGGCGGCCGGAACTGAAAGATTATGCGCATTTGCGCGTGGCGACAAAATATCCCCGCTGTGCACGGGAATATTTTGACAAGCTGGGGATCCAGATGGAAATTGTAAAGCTAAACGGGTCTATTGAATTAGGGCCGCTGATCGGGTTATCCGAACTGATTGTGGATATCGTGGAGACCGGTACGACTATCAAAGAAAATAAACTGGTGGAAGTGGACAGTATCTTTACTTCTACGGCCCGCCTGATCGCCAACCCGGTAAGCTTTAAGCTGAAATTTGACCGCCTGCATAAACTGGTAACCGATCTACGCGCGGTATTGGCGGAAGAAAAGGCGTAAAATATAAAACGAGGAGCAAAAATCAGAATGAATGTTATTGATGCGCGAAAAATGAGCGCGGCAGAAATTGCGGCGCTGCTGAATAAAAAAGCATTTGATGAGACGGAACTTTCTCCCGGCGTGCAGGCTGCCTGCGACCGGATGTGGGGCGAGCACCTGACGGCGGCGCAGATCGTGGACAGGATCGTGATCAGCGTACGCAAAGGCGGCGATAAATGGTTGCTGCATTTTACCAATACCATTGACCGGGCCGACCTGACGGCAGAGACACTGCGGGTTACAGAAAAGGAATTTGATGAAGCCCGCACGCTGGTGGATCCTAAGGTCATTGATTCCATTACCCGCGCCATCATGAATGTAAAAAAATTCCATGAGGAGCAGATGCCGAAATCCTGGTTTACCAACCGCGCTTACGGCAGCATTTTGGGCCAAAAGGTCACCCCGCTGGACAGTGTGGGTATTTATGTGCCGGGCGGTACCGCCGCGTATCCTTCCAGCGTCATCATGAACGCAGTTCCGGCCAAAGTGGCAGGCGTGCCGCGTATCGTTATGGCCGCGCCTCCCGGAAAAGATGGAAAGCTGAATCCCTATGTGCTGGTCACGGCCGAAAAGATCGGGATCACGGAAATTTACAAAATGGGCGGCGCACAGGCGATTGCAGCGCTGGCTTTTGGTACGGAAACCGTGCCGAAAGTGAATAAGATCACCGGTCCCGGCAATATTTTTGTTACGTTAGCGAAGAAAGCAGTTTACGGTCATGTGGACATCGACATGCTGGCCGGGCCCAGCGAGATCCTCATTATTGCGGACGATACGGCGAACCCGGCGTATCTGGCGGCCGACCTGCTGAGCCAGGCAGAGCATGATCCGCTGGCCAGCGCCATCCTGATTACCGACAGCGAACGAATCGCGAAAGCTGTCGCGGAAGAAGTAGAGATCCAGGTAAAAGAACTGCCTCGGGAAGAAATTGCGGCGGCTTCATTGAAAGCCATGGGCAAAATTATTTTGGCGAAAGATATGGATACGGTTGTCGCCATGGCCAACATCAGCGCGCCGGAACATCTGGAAGTGATGACGAAAGCGCCGTTCCAGCTGATGCCTCTGCTGCACAACTGCGGCGCTATGTTCCTGGGTACCGATTCGCCGGAACCGTTAGGCGATTACTATGCAGGACCTAACCACGTTTTGCCTACCGGCGGCACGGCAAAATTCTACAGCGTGCTGAACGTGGAGACCTTCATGAAAAAAACGAGCATCATTTCCTATACAAACAAAGCGCTGCTGGAAGCGGCGGACGATATCATCGCCATGGCTGAAGCCGAAGGACTGCGGGCCCATGCCAACGCCATCCGCAAACGCCGGGAAAAATAATGGTAAACGGGAAACCTACGTATTTTGTACAACATGATCCAAGAGGTGAATACTGTGTCTGAATTTGCTGTTCGTTCCAGCCTTTCCGGTTTGGAAGAATACGAAGTGGAAACCATAGAGGCTGATATTATTATCAATGCCAATGAGTCCAATTATCCGGTTCCGTCCCCGATTCAGGAGGAACTGGAAGAACGGACAAAAAACTTTACTTTTAACCGCTATCCGCCCATGAAGTGTGAAACTCTGTGCGGTTTGATTTCCGAAACCCTGGGCGTGGATATTGACAAGGTGCGCGTAGGCAACGGCTCCAGTGAATTGTTGCAGATGGCCTGCTATGCCTTTGGGGGCCAGGGACGGAAAATTGCTGTGCCGTATCCGTCCTTTTCCATGTACGGCGTGTACGCTCAGATGTCGGACAGCGAAGTGCTGCGCTACCCGCTGACCGTGGACGGTTTTCTGGATGCGGACGCAGTTATCTCATTTTGCACAGAAAACGAACCGGATCTGCTGATCATCAACAACCCCAACAATCCGACCGGTAACTATAATCCGCTGCCGGTCATTGAAAAAATTATAGCGAATGTAACATGTCCCATCATTGTGGACGAAGCGTACATGGAATTTGCACGGGGCGAAGGGGTGGATCCCCGGGATCTGCGGCCGCTGTCCCAGTTAAAACTGGTAGCAGGTTCCGCGCTGGCGCTGCTGAATAAATACAGTCATTTCCTGGTGTACCGCACTTTTTCCAAGGCGTACAGTCTGGCAGGTATGCGGGTAGGGTATTCCGTTGGCAGTATTACATTAAGCAAAATTTTAGGAAAAACGCTGCTGCCGTATCACGTCAATGCCTATTCGCTGATGGCGGCGGAGGTGTGTTACCGGAACCGTGACGCGTTCCACCAGCAGATAGAAGAGATTCGTTCCCAGCGGGAACTGATGATTGCGGAATTAAAGGAACTTGGCATGAAGGTGTGGCCGACTGAAACGAATTTTATCTGCTACTGCCCGGAAGGAAAGCTGCAGCAGGTGCTGGCTGATGCCTTTGATAAAAAATATGGTGTTTCGAATTATTCCCAGGCTACGAAAGCCGGGAAGATGATTTTTAAAAGCATGCTGGAAGAAAAAATCCTGCTGCGCGACTTTACAGAGCATCCGGTTTTGCAGGGATGCATCCGCCAGACCGTAGGTATCCCCGAAGAAAACGGAATCGTTATGAACCGCATCAAGAATCTTTGCAGGGAGTGGTTGGGAAATGAACAAATCAACTGAAATAAAAAAGCCGCGCGTTGCGAAAATTGAACGGAATACGGCAGAGACGCAGGTTAGCGTGTCGCTGGATCTGGACGGGGAAGGCAAATGCGTCATCGACACCGGCATCGGGTTTCTGGATCACATGCTGACGCTGCTGGCGAAGCACGGCTTTATGGATTTAACGGTAAAAGCCAAAGGGGATCTGGACGTGGACAGTCATCACACGGTGGAAGACATTGGCATCGTGTTGGGGCTGGCGATGAAAGAAGCGTTAGGAGATAAAGCCGGTATCCATCGTTACGGAAACTGCTTCATCCCTATGGACGAAACGCTTGCGCAGGTCTGCCTTGATTTTTCCGGCCGTCCCTTTTTAGTATTTGACGCTGCGGTTCCCAAGGTGCAGTTAGGAAATTACGAAGCAGAGATGACGGAAGAATTTTTCCGGGCCGTGGCTATGAACTGCGGACTGACGCTGCACATCCGTGTGCTGTATGGCAGCAATGTCCATCACATCATTGAAGCGATTTTCAAAGCCTTTGCCCGGGCCGTGGCCGAAGCGACAGCATCCGACCCGCGGGTAAAGGGCGTTATGAGCAGTAAAGGCGTATTGTAAAAATATCGCTTTGCCGTGTTCTCCGCCATCGGGATCGGTATGGTATGAGGGGCGCGCCTTTTAAAAAAGCAAAAATTTACAGGAGACAATGGCGATGAGCAACCGAGATGTCGTAATTGTTGATTATGGGCTGGGCAATTTGCACAGCGTGAATAAAGCTGTGGCCGCGGTGGGAGGAAATCCGGTCATTACGGGTGATAAATCCGCCATCGCCGCTGCGGAAAAAGTAATTTTGCCGGGAGTGGGAGCCTTTGGCGACTGTATGGCGAATCTTGAACGGGCCGGGGTGATACCCGTACTGAAAGAATATATTGAGGCGGACAGACCTTTTCTGGGAATCTGTCTCGGCATGCAGGTGCTGTTTGAGGAAAGCGAAGAAGCGCCGGGAGTAAAAGGCCTGGGCGTCTTTCCGGGGAAAGTGGTCCTCATTCCCACAAAGCTGAAAGTTCCCCACATGGGATGGAACCGGCTGGAGCTGAAGACGCCGTGTCCGGTGTTGCAGGGCAGTGAAGGAAAGTATGTGTACTTTGTGCACAGTTACTGCTGCCAGCCAGAGGATCCGGCCCTGATTACATCCGTCTGCGATTACGGGACGGAAGTGACGGCCAGCATAGGCAGGGGAAATGTTTTCGGCGTCCAGTATCATCCCGAAAAATCCAGCGCGGTGGGACTGGAAATGCTGCAACGGTTTGTGGAGTTATAAAAGCAGAAATTCTAATTTACATTTTTTCAGAAAGAAGTAATACAAATGATTATATTTCCGGCAATTGATTTACGGAATGGAAAAGCAGTGCGCCTGGTGGAAGGCGATTTTAAACAGGAAACGGTGTATGCGGAAGATCCCGCGGCGGTAGCGGAACAGTTCCGCGAAGCCGGTGCGGAATTTTTGCATGTGGTGGATTTGGACGGCGCGCTGGCGGGGGAAAGCCGTAATCTGGAAGTGATTCGGCGCATTCTGGCCAGCGCTGGCAATATGAAAGTGGAAGTGGGCGGCGGCGTACGCAGCCTGCAGGCAGTTTCCCGTCTGTTGGACGTAGGCGTGACCCGCGTTATATTAGGCAGTCTGGCAGCGCGCAATCCGGCGGAAGTCCGGGAGATCTGCAAATATTTTCCGGGACAGGCCGTTGCCGGCATTGATGCGAAAAACGGTGAAGTGGCCGTGGAAGGCTGGGGCGTGTCGGGCGGCATGAATTATCTGGAATTAGGCAAACGTATGGCGGAGATCGGTATTGAACATATTATCTTCACCGATATCAGCCGGGACGGAAAGCTGCAGGGCGTGAACGTGGAAGCTACGGCGGAACTGGCAAAAGCCAGCGGCGTAAAAGTCGTTGCAAGCGGAGGCGTGGCGTCCATTGCAGATATAAAAAAATTGATGGCGCGGGAGCAGGACGGTATCGAAGGCGTCATCATCGGCAAGGCGTTGTACACCGGAAAGGTGGATCTGAAAGAAGCGCTGTCAGTGGCAAAAGGAAACGGATAAAATTCCGGATGAAACAGGAATTGAACAGCAGCAGCCAAGGGTGGCCGCTAATTTTTGAAATTATTGCGAAATTGCGTGGCTATGCATGGTTACGCTCGGTGTAGTTTGCTATAATAAAGAGGGAACAGTATGCTGACCAAACGGATCATTCCCTGCCTGGATGTGAAAGAAGGGCGGGTCGTAAAAGGCACAAATTTTATAGGGCTGCGGGATGCGGGAGACCCGGTGGAACTGGCGTCGCTGTATGACAGGGAAGGCGCGGACGAGCTGGTGTTTCTGGACATTACCGCCAGCGTGGAGAAACGGAAATCCATGTTAGATGTGATCAACCGCACGGCAGGCCAGGCTTTTATGCCTCTCACTGTAGGCGGCGGCATCAGTACCGTGGAAGATATCCGCAACTGCCTGAACGCCGGCGCGGACAAGACGTCGCTGAATACGGCTGCGGTGAAAAAACCGGATCTGATTGCACGGGGCGCCGAACTGTTCGGCAGCCAGTGCATCGTACTGGCGGTGGATGCAAAACGCTGCGGCACGGACCGTTGGGAAATTTACGTAAACGGCGGACGCACGCCTACCGGTATCGACTGCCTGGAATGGGTAAAAAAAGCCGTCAGGCTGGGAGCCGGTGAAATATTGCTTACCAGCATGGATGCGGACGGAACCAAAAACGGATACGATATCCCATTGACAAGGGCTGTGGCCGAAGCCGTGAATGTGCCTGTAATCGCCAGCGGCGGCGCCGGTACGCTGGAACATTTTTACGATGTGCTGACGGTGGGCAAGGCGGATGCGGTGCTGGCAGCTTCGGTGTTCCATTACAAAACGTTTACGATTCAACAGGTGAAGCAATACCTGCGAGACAAAGGGGTAGAGGTGAGACTGTAATGAAAATTGATGTAACGAATCTGAAATTTGATGACAAGGGTTTGATTCCTGCCATCGTGCAGGATGTGTACAGCGATGAAGTATTGATGCTGGCCTATATGAACGGCGAAAGCCTGGCGAAAACGGTGGAAACAGGGTACACCTGGTTCTGGAGCCGCAGTCGTCAGGAGTTGTGGAACAAGGGAGCTACCAGCGGGCACCTGCAGAAGGTGGCGTCCATTTCGTATGACTGTGATGGCGACGCGCTGCTGGTGAAAGTGGACCAGACCGGCGCAGCCTGTCATACGGGGCATCATTCCTGTTTCTTCAATCCGCTGTGGAACGAAGGGGAAGGTAAGAACCTGCCCGTGCCGGAACCGGACAACGAAAGTATTTACGGCGTGCTGGCCGAACTGTACCGGGTGATTTTGTACAAACGGGAACACGGCGGCGAAAAGAGCTACACCAAGTACCTGTTCATGAAAGGGCAGGATAAGATTCTGAAGAAGGTGGGCGAGGAATCGGCGGAAACGATCATCGCTTCCAAGAACAACAGCCGTCAGGAAGTAATTTACGAAATGAGCGACCTGTGGTATCACTGCATGGTGCTGCTGGCGTACCACGGTATTTCCCCGGCAGAATTGCTGCAGGAACTTTCCGGAAGAAGGTCGAAGGAGAATAACAGCAAATATTGATTTGTTCCGGGCTTTTTGCATTGCAGAAAGTCCGGTTTTGTTAGGGGAGGCAGTTATGGATAAACCGGTTCTTATCATCGGGCATCAGCATCCGGACACGGATTCTGTCTGCTCGGCTATTGCGTATGCGTACCTGAAAAAACAGATGGGATGGAATGCGGAGCCGGCCCGGGCAGGCAAGCTGAACCCGGAAACGGTGTTTGTGCTGGATTATTTTAACATTCCGGCGCCCCGGCTGATTAATTATTTTTATCCGTCCCTGGAAGATATAAAGCTGATGCAGGCGCCCGCCGTAGGCATGCAGGCAACGCTGCGGGAAGTGGGGAAACTGTTTGTGGAAAATCCGCGGCTGAAATCCGTGCCGGTGCTGGACGAGGAGGGAAGCGTGGCCGGTATTGTAACGGTAGGAGATCTGGCCAAGCGGTATTACGAAGAAGAATCCATCAAGGAGCTGGAAGACGGTTCCGCCAGTTATGACAATATTGTCAGCACGCTGGAAGGCAAACTGCTTTGCGGGGATATAGCAAAAACATTTTCCGGTAAAATCAAGCTGGGCGCGTCGCAGGTGAAAACCATCCTGTCGGATGTGGCGCCGGGGGATATGATTATTTTGGGCGACCGGGAAGATGTACAGAAGGAATTGCTCAGCATCGGCAGCGTCTGCCTGGTCCTGACCCGGAATACCGCTGTTTCGGAAGAAATTATCCGGCTGGCGGAGGCAAAGGACGATGTAATCATCGTTACTCCGTTTGACAGTTATCGCACGGCGCGGCTTATCAACCAGAGTATTCCCGCGAGCCTGTTAATGACGTCGCCGGTAGTATGTTTTAATGAGACGGATCTGCTTGCGGATGTGAAAGAAAAAATTTTGTCTGCCAAGTATGTAACTTATCCCGTGCTGCGGCAGGGAAAATATATTGGGATCATCGACCGGGGCATGATGCTGGAACCGGAACGGCAGCAGGTCATTCTGGTGGATCACAACGAGCGGAGCCAGGCGGTGGAAGGTATTGAAGAAACGCAGATTCTGGAGATCATCGACCATCACAGGCTGGGCGGTCTTACCACCGGCGCGCCCATTTATATCCGCCAGGAGCCGGTGGGCTCTACAGCTACGATTATCGCCAACATGATGTGGAACCATGATATTGGCATGCCGCCTTCTATTGCGGGAATTCTGTTTGCCGCAATGGTTTCGGATACGCTGTATTTCCGTTCTCCGACTACTACGGAAGCGGACCGGACTGCGGCGAAGCGGCTGGCGGTGCAGGCGGGCATTGAAGATCCGGAGGCGTTTGCCATGCAGCTGCTGCGGGCGGGCAGTGTGTTGAACACCATGGCTCCGGCGGATATCATCCGCAATGATTTCAAGGAATTTGATTTCGGGGACGTGCGGGTGACGGTGAGCCAGATCAACATCATGGACCGGCAGCTGGCGCTGGAAAAATTACCGGAACTGCAACAGGCGCTGGATGCATTCCGGGAGCATGAAAAGTATGATATGTCACTGCTGATGGTGACAGATGTATTGGGCGAAGCTACGGATCTGCTGGAGTCTGGCAGCCGGGATGGGGTGCTGGACCTGGCTTTCGGCGCGCGTGATAAGGCAGGGTACTACCACCTGTCGGGTGTGCTGAGCCGGAAGAAGCAGGTGATTCCGCCCCTGACGGAAGCGTTTAAGAAAGTGGAATGAGGAGAATCGGATAAACTTGCAGATACGGTAAGAATGATTTTTTTGCAAAAGTCTGAAAGAAATTGGAATTAAGGGATTTTTATGAAGCATTACATGTGTTTTGATATTGGCGGCACCAGTGTAAAATATGGCGTGGCTGAAGAAAACGGAAATCTTCTTTGCAAGGGAGAGATTCCCAATAAAATTATAAATACAGGCGTGGATGGGCTGGTGGAAGACCTGGCTGCCACGACGGAACAATACCGAAAAGAATACAGTCTGTATGGGATTGCAGTTTCTACTGCAGGCGTTGTGGAGCCCGGGCAGGGTTTAATTTTGTATGCGCCGAAATATTTTCCGGGTTATCCGGGAACGGTGCTGGCGGAACGGTTGGAAAAACGTTGCGGCCTTCCCTGTACGGTGGAAAACGACGTGAACGCGGCTGCGCTGGGTGAATACTGGCTGGGTGCGGGGCGCGGTGCGAAATCGTTGTTCTGTATTACCGTCGGGACCGGTATCGGCGGCTGCGCGATTTTGGATGGCCGGGTGATCCATGGAGCGGCCTGCTTCGGCGGAGAAGCGGGACTGCAGCACATTACGCCGGAAAGTACGTGGGAAGAGATGGCGTCCACGCGGGCGCTGATCCGTAATGTGGCGGCGTCAAAAGGATTGCCGGAAACCGAACTGGACGGAAGGAAAATTTTTGCTATGGCAAAAACAGGCGACACAGACGCCGTGGCAGCCATTGCAAAGCAGATGGATGATCTTGCGACAGGTATTGGTAATATCTGTTACATTTTAAATCCGGAACGAATCATTATCGGCGGCGGCATTGCGGCTCAGGAAGAATATTTGTATCCGTTGCTTGACAGTGCGCTGCGCAAAAAACTGTTCCCTCTGGTATATGACCGTCTGGCCCTTTGCTTTGCAACATTAAAAAACGACGCCGGACTCATTGGCGCGTTGAAAAATTTCTTATTGCGAAACAATCTTAATAATGGTAAGATGTAATTCAGACAGTAGAAGAACCGGCGATTCGAGTGTTTTGCATACACATGGCAAAGGAATGAATCGGGGATTCGATGGACTTGTTTATTTATGGCGAAGGAATGAATCCGAGGTTCGTTAAATATTTTGTACTGAAGTTGCGAAAGAAGAATTTTTAGTAATGAAGAAAGAAAAATATGTAGTAACAGGTATGACATGCAGCGCCTGTTCCAGCCGCGTGGAAAAGGCGGTGAGCAAGCTGGAGGGGATGGAAAAGGCCAGTGTGAATCTGCTGACCAATTCCATGCAGGTAGAGTATGACGAGATAAAATTAAACGGAGAAGCTATCGTACAGGCGGTGGTGAACGCAGGCTACGGCGCGGAAGCGGTGGCGGAACCAGTTCATAAAAGGACGGCGTCCGGCGCAGGCCAAAGCGGAACTAAAAAAAAGCCGGAAGAAAATCCGGCTGTGAAAGCGGCTCGGGAAGCTATTGCTGAAATGCGGCACCGGCTGGTCTGGTCCCTGGTATTTTTAATTCCGGTGCTGATCCTTTCCATGACGCCTATGTTTGCCAAGTTTTTTGGTTTTGCGATCCCGGACTTTTTGCAGACATATTTTTACGGAACGAATAATGCAGTCTGGCTTGCCTTTACGGAATTTATCCTGGTACTGCCGATCCTGATTATAAATAAGAAATTTTTTACCAGTGGCTTTAAAAGCCTGGCCATGGGCGGCCCCAATATGGACAGTCTGGTGGCGGTGGGTTCCGGGGCTGCGCTTTTGTACGGTGTTTTTGCTATTTACCGTATCAGCTGGGGCCTGACCCACGGCGACAGTTCTCTGGCTGATTTGTACCGCATGAACCTGTATTTTGAATCGGCGGGCATGATCGTTACCCTGATCACCTTCGGAAAATGGCTGGAAGCCCGTTCCAAAGGGCGTACTTCCAGCGCGATTGAAAAGCTGATGGATCTGGCGCCGAAACAGGCGACGGTAGTTCGGGACGGTGCGGAAGTCGTTGTTCCGGTGGAAGAACTGACGGAAGGCGACGAGATTGTGGTACGTCCCGGGGAAAATATTCCGGCGGATGGCGTGATCCTAAGCGGCAGCACCAGTGTGGATGAAGCGGCTATTACCGGCGAGAGCATCCCCGTGGAAAAACAGCCGGGGGATGAAGTGATCAGCGCGACAATCAATAAGACCGGGTTCATCCATTTCACGGCGAAACGGGTGGGCGAAGACAGCACAATCAGCCAGATCATCCGGCTGGTGGACGAAGCCAGCAGCAGTAAGGCGCCCATCGCCCGCACAGCGGATAAGATTGCCGGTGTGTTTGTTCCGGTGGTAATGCTGATTGCGCTGTCGACCTGTATCTTCTGGCTGCTGTGGGGCGAAAGCTTTGAATTTGCTTTCAGCTGCGCCATCAGCGTTCTGGTTATCAGCTGCCCCTGCGCTTTAGGCCTGGCCACGCCGGTAGCAATCATGGTGGGAACCGGCAAAGGCGCGGAA
>Ga0247609_10002393_pt1 | contig 19971 bp, 16 predicted proteins | sample 172DNAGHGlowgp2_FD_193487 | JGI IMG/M metagenome (GOLD analysis project Ga0247609, IMG submission 193487) | Sheep rumen microbial communities from Palmerston North, Manawatu-Wanganui, New Zealand - 1728 DNA GHGlow gp2 | ecosystem: Host-associated > Mammals > Digestive system > Stomach > Rumen ...
ATAAATTGCGAACCTTCATGAGTCCGATCGACGTGGGAGCGATAAACGGATATTTTTTTTCGACTTCGGTCACGGACATATTCAAAGGCACACGGATAATCTGCGCCGAACGCGATGCATACGGATTTCGAGCCGCATGGAACCCGATGCTTCCGCCCTTCGGCAAGAAGTCGTCATACACCTTGAGGGAGGCGTCAAAATGGCCACCGAACGAACTGGAAAGCGTGAGCGTGTATTCATCGTCATCACCGTAAATCGGCATCTTGAAGCCAAAACGCATTCCGTAAAGGGAAAGTTCGAAAAGCAATCGGTGTTCTTTCCAATTTTCGACATCGTAGCTTGCGCTTAGAATATTGCCCAAGCGGAGCGTCGCACCCGCATTATGTATGCGTTCCATAGATTGCGGACCCAGATACAACAAATTATCACAAGAGTAACCAAGCGAAAGCATGCGGAAAGGCCGAATCAAGATACCAGATGAATACGTCCATTCCGTCCCCTTGAAAGCGGCACTGCGCAGAGCCGTAATGCGACCTCCCCAAAACGCACTGCGGTCGAAAAGCGGGAAACCATGCGTCAAATTCCAACGCGACTCGTCCATACCCTCACCGTCAAAGCGGTACTCGAACCCCGCCCCAAAACGGTCCAAATTACCGCCTACGCGGAATTCGGTAATGCCGTCATCGAAATAGTACGAGGCAAGAGCCCCCTTGGAATCCAAGGCAGAAAGCCCCGCCGGGTTCCCGAAAACGCCATGAGCGCCTTCAAGCGATACAAAACCGGATTCGCCAGGAAGGTAAGCGTAGGACAGCGAGGACAACGCAGTAAGCGCAACAGCAAACGTTGGAAATGCAAAAAAATTTATCTTCATCGTAAATATTTTAGTAAATTTAAAAGAAGGTGGAATTTGGGAAAGGAATAAACCATGAAAAACGCAGCCCTTCTTGTTTTTATCCTTTCGTTTTGGCTCGTTTCCTGCGGGGATGATTCCGGCAGTTCCGTCAACGATTTAAGCGAAGAAGCCGAAATTTTCAGCAGTTCCAGCAGCAAAGCCAACAAGGATTCCAAGCCATCTAGCAGCTCTAGCGTCAAATCCAACAAAAGTTCCAAATCGTCTAGCAGCTCCAGCGAAAAAAACGAAAAGGTCACTAAAGGCATTCAAGACTGGAAGGACACAACGGAAGGAACCCTCCGCAAAAGTAATACAACGGACACCATCTATATTTTCGACAACAAGAAATGGCGAATAGCAACACTTCCTGAAGCTTCTCTTGGAATGTGTAACGAAAAAAAAGTAACCTTTTTTGGATACGCAGATGAACGCCAAGGACAAGATTTAATTAACCCCATGGAGTCCGAATGTAAGCAACACAACGACGAATGCCCTTATGCTAATTATACCTCATCAGGCTATTACATTTGTCTTAAAAGTTACAAAAACACGTTCTATTGGGAACGTATAAGACTTCGTTACTATGACGAACGTGTTGACGCAGGTTACTATGATGCTATATGCAATGACTCCAGTTATTACGCAAACAGCAAAGCAGGCGACGCCCATTGGGGCAACATAGAACCTGTAAAGAAAAAATGTATTAACTGCAAACAAGAGAACTTCGATTATTTGGAGAACATCTGCAAAAAATACTGCTATGTACTCGATGGATGGAGTCAATACTATCTTGGTTTGCAGAAAAGAAATAATGGATGGCGCGAAGGAGCGACATCGGAATGTGCATTGGGTTTCGGTGGATGTACAGAGTCCCGCTTCGGCACAATAAAAGAAGGACCCGCATTAAAAGCAAATTCAATAGACAGCTCACAAAAAAGAACATATATCTGCAGGTATCCTTATTCTGAAGGTGAAGATTATTTTCCCACTCGATGGTATATCGCCTCGGATATCGACATCGAATTAGCACCCAAGCTATGTGATAATTGGTGGGGCATTCTCATTTCGGGAAAAAATAACAACAAGTACGTTTGCGACCTTGACGGGTTTAGAATCGCTACCCAAGAGGAAATAGAAGAGGGAATTGCATGTACAGAATACAACATGTACGATTTAGAGAAATGCGGCTCTGAACTAGAAAAACAAACAGGTATGACCTGTGCAGAATACATGCGCCTTGTGGAGAAATGCCGCGCCAAGCGGAAAGAATAAGTCTAAACGCAATCATTACAGAAAAACAGGTAAAAAATTGTCATTGCGCAGAATATGCATCATCTCGAATCCTTTATTTTTTCTAACTTAATGTAAGCAATTCGGATATTTAAGGTATTATTACATGGCAGCGTCCAAGAAAAAAGAAGAAACAGACCTTTTCGACTTATTAAAGGATCTCGTCAAGAACTGGCGAATCATGTTTCCGTGCATTTTCCTTGCAGGACTCGTCGGCGTATTTATCGCCCTTTGGATTCGTCCTATCTATCAGGTAGATGCGTTGCTCCAGATTGAATCCAAGAGCAACAAAAGCGTAGGCATGATGGGCGGCCTCCCAAGCCTATTTGCCACGTCAAGCCCTGCCGAAACAGAAATCGAACTCATCAAGAGCAGACACATCATCGGCGAAGCTGTCGAAAAGATGCACTTGCAATACAGGGCCACACCTGTAAACGGGCTTGACCGTCTGCTGCATCGCGAAGGTCGCATGGAACTCAGCCTGTACGAAGTGCCATGGGATCATGTACCCGAAACCGAAAAAATCGTCCCTTGGATTGCCGAAGCTGTAGATAGCACCTCGTTCAACTTATACGACCACAACAAAAAAATTGTCCTCTCAGGAAGCGTCGGCACCACATACCATTTCCCGTATGCAGGCGACACGGCCATTTTCTGCGTCCACCGCATGGATGCTGAACCGGGTCAGAAATTCGAGCTCCTTAAACTGGAACGTCTTGACGCTATCGCCGCATTCAAGAAAGCATTTGACATCAAGGAAAAAGGGAAAAAGACCGGCATCCTGGAATTCAGCTACAAGGATATCTACCCGGATCGTGCGACCCAGATTCTAAACGAAATCGCCACGACGTACTTGCGTCAGAATGTGGAACAGCGCAATGCCGAAGCGCAAAAGACTTTGGAATTTTTGGAGAAACAGCTCCCCGACGTCAAAGCGCAGATGGACAGTTCCCTCCTCAAGTTCAATACCTACCGCAACAAGGTCGGCTCTGTCGATATCGGAGCAGAAACTCAAATCATCTTGGAAAAGCGCAATGTCTTGCAGCAAAAGTTGCTTGACCTGCAACAAAAGAAACAGAGCGCTGTCCGTTTGTTCCAGCCGGAACACCCGACCATCAAGACTCTCGAAGAACAAGAAAACAACCTGAAGCGCGAACTCGCCAACAACACGGCGGCGACCAAGAAGCTACCGAACACGCAACAGGAAGTGCTGAAGCTGACAAACGAAGTGGACATGAGCAAGCACATGTACACGACGATGCTCAACAACATCCAGCAGCTGAAACTCGTGTCCGCTGGCGAAGTGGGCTCCGTGCGTATCATCGACTTTGCCGAAGAAACAACCCAGCCCGTCAAGCCTAAAAAGATGCTCATTATCTTTGCAGCACTCTTTATGGGTTTGCTTCTCGGAACAACTATCATAACGCTCCGCAGCAAGTTCAGCAACGGTGTCCGCGATGCAAGCTTCATCGAACGCGAAACGGGATTCAGCGTCTATGCCAAAGTCCCGAAGGGCAATCCCAACGGCACCAAAGGCACCCGCCCCCTTGCTGTGGTCGAGCCCGACGATGTCGCCGTCGAATCGCTCCGCGCCTTGCGCAGTTCGCTGGAATTCAGCATGGAAGCAGGCTCCAACCCGACAATCGGCATCAGTGGCCTCATTCCTGGCGTGGGCAAGAGCTTTATCTCGGTGAACCTCGCCGCCCTTTACGCTGGGCTCGGCAAAAAGGTTTTGCTTATCGATGCCGACCTCCGCAAGGGACGCCTGCACAAGGAATTCGGCATCAAGCGCGGTAAGGGCCTTTCGCAGATTCTCTTGAACGAAGCATCCGTAGAAGACGTAATCAAATCTACCGAAGTCGAGAACTTGTTCATCATGCAATGCGGAATGGTGCCGCCGAACCCCTCCGAACTGCTCGGTTCCAAGCACTACGCGGCAATGATTAGCGAGCTTGAAAAATCATACGACCTCATCATCGTCGATACGCCGCCTATCATGCTCGTGACAGACGCTGCACTCGCTTGCCGTGTCGCATCCCAGATTGTCATGGTCATCGAATACAACACGCACAGCATCGACGCCATCAAGGACGGAATGACTCAGCTTTTGAAGGGCAACACTACCGCACACGCAAGCGTCGTTATCAACAAGTATGTGCACAGCCACAGCGATGGCTACGGTTACAAATACGGGAAGTACTAGCTTTAAGCCATGCCGTCCGACTTGAAAAAGAAAACTGCCAAAGGCATGTTTTGGAGTGCAGTAGAAAGATTTTCTACCCAAGGCGTTCAGTTCTTATTCGGCATCGTTCTTGCGCGACTATTGACACCTGCAGACTATGGTGTCATTGCAATGCTTACCATCTTTTTAGCCATATGCCAAACCTTTATCGATAGTGGCTTTGCAAACGCAATCATCCGAAAAATAGACCGCACCGAAAAGGACATGGCAACGATGTTTTTCTTCAACATCGGCATGTCCCTTGTATGTTATGCCATACTATTCTGTACAGCTCCGTTTATAGCAAGTTTCTACAACATGCCAGAACTTACCCTCATTTTAAGAGTTCTGGCATTAAGACTCATCGTGCAGTCGTTTTCAACGGTGCAAGTTACCAATCTGACCATTAAAATCGACTTTCAAAAACAAGCAAAAATATCTTTAGCCTCAGCAATTCTCTCGGGAATCGTGGGCCTCGTCTTTGCCTTCATGGGATACGGAGTATGGTCGCTAGTCATTCAGGCACTATTCAGTTCCACATTCAATGCAATTCTTTATTGGCTAACGGTTCGCTGGCACCCGCAATGTTTTTTCAACAAGGAATCCTTCAAGAGCCTGTTCTCTTACGGTTCAAAGCTACTGATTTCAGGACTTTTGGATACAACGCTTAAAAATCTATATTCGCTAGTCATCGGGAAATTCTACACAGCCGCTCAACTTGGCAACTATTCCAAAGCAGAAAGATTCGCACAATTTCCCTCATCCAATCTTACGGCAATTCTCCAACGAGTATCCTTCCCCGTTTTAAGTTCTCTGCAAAAAGAACCAGAACGTCTTCGCAAGAATTATCTCAAATTTTTAGACTTAGCCACATTCCTTGTATTTCCGCTAATGACAGGGCTTTTAGCCTTAACAAAGCCTCTGACGTATCTGTTGCTGACCGAAAAATGGAGCGGCATAATTATACTTTTGCAAATACTCTGTCTTGCCATGATGTGGTACCCGGTCCACGCCATCAACTTAAACATACTACAGGTTCTCGGACGTTCAGACCTGTTCCTAAAACTTGATGTCATAAAACAAGCAATCAGTATCGGGATACTTTGCGGCACACTCCCCTTTGGGATAACCGCCCTCTGTCTTGGGAAAGTAGTAGATTCCTGGATTTCAATAGTCATCAACACCTACTATTCCGGTAAACTGATGAAGGCAGGGTTCTTTATCCAAATGAAATTTATGTTCCCGACATTTTTGAATTCATTGGCTATGGGAGCTATCATTTTAGGCGTAAGCCACCTTTTACCGGAAAATCTATACTCTCTTCAAATAGGGGTTGGCTTTGTAGTCGGCACCACCTATTATCTGCTAAGTAACTGGCTGTTCAATAGAAAAAAAATGTCAGAAATGCTAGACTTGCTGAAACGCAAAAAATAAGGATTGAACATGTCCCATCGGGAGAAACTAACATATTGGAAGCGCTCGCTTAAAGAAGCTGTCCAAAGCACGCCCTTTCTTGTTTTTGTCATTTTTGCATTCGTCCTTTTATTAAAATGTTACCTATTCAACGTCTTCGCCTTTGAAAGCTTTATACCGACTCACAAAAAAATGCGGTACCTGGCCGCAGCCTTTTGCGGTATGATTTCCGCCTCAACTTTTGTCGCCGCATTCACAATCTTATTCAAAAAGAACATCTGGTCCATTGTCGTCTCTGCCTTGTTCGACATTTGGTGTATCGCGAACCTCATTTACCTCCGCTGCAACGGTTTTTTCATAAACTACGACGCCATCAAGCTCGTAGACCAGCTAAATGGGTTTGAATCGTCCATCTTGTCGGCCGTCAATTTTCAATTATTCCTATTCCCCATCATCACCATCGTTTATTCCATCTTACTTTGGAAACTGAACAAAGAGAGAACTGCCACTAGCAACTTCAAATGGAAACTCGTTTCTTTTATCACGGTCCTTGCGCTCACATTCCTTTTCGTGGCCCCGCTATCGCATATCACCAAGTCACACGAAGTAAAACGCGTTTGCAAGACACACGATATCATTTTGACGACCGCGCAAAAAGCGTGCTTGTACTTTATGCCTTTCTGCACCATACATGCAGAAACCCAATGGACCCCGACGGGCCTACAAGTGTTCGATGAAGAAGGATACATTCGCAACCAAAGCATTCTCGCCTATTTGCCCGCCATTTTCATCACGCAAATGAACCGTGAATATATCACCCTTACCGACAAAGACATAAAGGATCCTGATTTTCAGCATGCTTTTTCAAAATCTACAGGCACGGCAAAAGCAAGCCGAAATCTCATTATCATCCTTGTAGAGAGTTTCGAAAGTTGGTTAATCACGAACAACGACAAACTATCTTCACCATTACCCAACATTGTTAAATTCATTCAAAACAACAATGTGCTTTTTGCGTCAAAGGTGAAATCCCAAATACGATACGGGAGCTCCGGTGACGGACAAATGATACTGAATACAGGACTGCTTCCCATTTCTACAGGAGTCGCTTGCATTTCGTATGGCAGCAACGCTTACCCGAACATCGCCAGTTTCTACGAGCATTCAGCAATAATCAATCCATGTCAAAACAATGTATGGAATCAGAACCAAATAACCAGAAGTTACGGGTACATGCAGCAAATTAGGGCAAAAACCGAAACCGACACGGCTTCCATCGCAACGCTTATCCGGTACACCGACACGGCAACAGCCCCCTTCCTAGCCCACGCCATCACAATCGACACTCATTTGCCTTTCCGCAAGGGTGAGAACAACAAGCTGGGCCTATCGGAAAAAACACCCAAAATTCTGAGCAACTACATCAACGGCTTTGCATACACCGATTCCATACTTGGAACATTCCTAGATAAATTCAAACAAGATTCGGTCCTGCAAAATTCCATCATCCTTATTACCGGGGACCACACCATATTAAATAACGAGAACTTGACTTCCCTCAGAAATTTCGCGAAGGAAAACGAGCTCGAATTTGACGGTCTAAACTACGTTCCGCTCATCATCTATTCCCCGGATTTCAAGAAAAGCACTTTCATAGACGAAGTCACTTATCAGATGGACATTTTCCCGACTATACTTTCCCTAATCAACGGGGAGGATTATTTCTTCAAGGGATTCGGTGTCAATCTGTTGGACAGCGCCGCAAGACATTCCAGATACTATTCCGAAAATACAGCCTATACCATTTCCGAGAAAATCATCCGGAACGACTATATTTCGCAAATCAATGGAAGCAGCGACGACTGAAAAGAAACAATTACTAGATTTGATTTGAATAATTTCCCAGGAACCTGAGCCATGAACGAAGAAAAATTAATCACCGTAACCTCGCCACTTCTACCGGACTTGAATGATTTCAAAACCATGCTGGAAGACATCTGGAAACGCAAATGGCTCACCAACAATGGTCACTACCACGAAGAACTTGAAAAGGCCTTAGCAGACTACCTTGGTGTAAAGTATATCAGCCTGTTCACAAACGGAACGCTGCCGCTCATCACGGCACTCCAGGCCATGCGAATCACAGGCGAAGTCATTACGACTCCATACAGCTTTGTCGCAACAACGCATTCCATCTGGTGGAATGGCCTCAAGCCCGTTTTTGTCGATGTCGACGAAGCAACCGGCAATATCAACCCAGAAAAGATTGAAGCAGCCATTACGCCACACACGACCGCCATCATGCCGGTCCATGTTTACGGTACGCCCTGTAACATGAAGCGAATCCAGGAAATTGCAGACATTTACGGTCTAAAGATTATCTATGACGCCGCACACGCCTTTGGCGTACGCGTCAACGGAGAATCCGTATTGAAAGCAGGCGACATGAGCACGCTCAGTTTCCATGCAACCAAGGTATACAATACAGTTGAAGGCGGCGCCCTTGTTTGCCATGACGAGGCTACAAAGAAGCGAATCGATTACCTGAAGAACTTCGGCTTCGCAGATGAAACGACAGTCGTCGCCCCCGGCATCAACAGCAAGATGGACGAAATTCGTTCAGCATACGGACTATTAAACCTGAAGCAAGTCGATAGCGCCATCGAAAAGCGCAAGGCGGTTGCAAACAAGTACAGAGCCGCGCTAAAAGACATTGCCGGAATTCGTTTCCTCCCCGACATCGAAGGGGTCCGCCACAACTACGCTTACTTTCCCATCTTCATTAGCGAAGAATACGGCGTTAGCCGCGATGAGCTTTACGCTTTACTGCAAAAGCACAATATTTACGGGCGTCGCTATTTCTACCCGCTTATCAGCACTTTCAGCGCCTACAAGGGGCTGGATTCTGCCAATCCAGCAAACCTGCCTATCGCCCACAAGCTTGCAGACCAGGTACTTTGCCTACCGATGTTTGCCACCCTCGATGACGAAGGCGTTAATAGGGTGATTGAAGTCATTACTAACAAGAAATAATCTGCAATGCTTGAGCTCATTAAAAAAGTCGACAACGAATGCGGCACGCCATTTTACTTTGTGTATCCGGAACGATTTGTCAACAATTTGCAATCGTTCCGCAAGGCGTTTATCGATATATACCCCAATTTTATCCTGTCCTATTCGTTCAAGACCAACTACACATCTGTCCTATTACAGAAAGCAAAGGAAATAAGCTGCTTTGCAGAGACTGTATCCTCGATGGAATACAATCTTGCTGTTCAAAAAGGCTTTGCAACGGACAAGATTATTTTTAACGGTCCCATCAAGAGCTTTGAAGACATCAAGACAGCATTGATAAACAAGTCCATCGTTCAATTGGACAGTGAATACGAAATTACACATGTCCTGAAACTGCAAAAAGAAAATCCGGGACAAGAAATTAAAATCGGGCTCCGCATAAATATGGAAGTCGGCTCCGGCAGCATAGCACTCCAAGGTGGCCTACGTCAGAGCCGTTTTGGCTTCACTACGAGCATGCTGGAAAAAGTCATCCCGTTGCTAAAAGAAGCCAACATCAAAATCATTTCGCTCCACGGGCATACATCCTCTTCGGACCGTATCGTAGACAACTACCGGCACATTGCAAATCGCCTAATGGAGATCCGTGCGAAATTTGATTTAAATGACATCCGGTACATCAATGTTGGTGGCGGGTTCTTTGGCGCAGCCCCCGAAGGAATCGATGTTTCGAAAAAACCAAAATACACAGACTATGCCAAGGGAATCTGTGAAACTCTCCTTGCCGATAAATGGTTCAGCGAGCACAAACCTTACATCGTCATCGAACCCGGCGCCTCTGTAGTCTCTAACGTTTTTGAACTGGTAACAAAAATTCACCAGCACAAGAATATCCAGGGTCAAGATTTCGTCTTTGCCGATGCTAGCTATTTTCAGGTCCGCCCTTTCCTCACCAAGATGAATCTTCCGTTCACAGAATACAGTGACAACCCAGAACAACCCGAAATCATAACGGATGTCGTAGGTGCCACTTGCATGGAAGTCGACAAGATTGCCGAGGGCGTTTCGCTAAAGCACTACTCCCACGGAGATTACCTGCTGTTCAGAGCAGTCGGTGCCTACAGGCAGAATCTGTCCCCTCTCTTTATCATCCCCTGGAGTCCGGTCGTCGAAGTGACTTCCTCAGGCCATATAAACATCCTCAAGAATCGACAGGATGCATCGGATTTATTAAACATGCTGGAAAAATAAGCAAGGCGAATAAAACATGAACATTCTCCTGACATCTGCAGGCCGCAGGACCTACATGGTCGAATATTTCAAGACGGCACTTAACGGCTCCGGCAAAGTGTTTGCCTCCAACAGCGTTCTCACGCACACGCTTCTGCAAGCAGACGAATACGTTTTGACGCCGAACATCTACGACGACCAATACATTTCCTTCTTGGTCGAATACTGCAAGCAAAAGAGCATCAACGCCATCATTTCACTGTTTGATATTGATCTTCCCGTTCTGTCTAAAAACCGCTCGGTTTTTGAAAAAGAAAACATCAAACTTGTCGTTTCCAACTACGAGGCGACCCTGATTTGCAACGACAAATGGGAAACATACAATTTCCTGAAAGGCATAGGCATAAATCAGACGCCATCATTTATTACAATTGCCGAAGCTAAGGCTGCGCTTTCCAATGGGGAAATATCTTATCCAATTTATCTCAAGCCACGTTGGGGCATGGGCTCCATCGGCATTTACAAAGCCGAGAACGATGCGGAGCTCGATGTGCTCTATAAAAAGCTCCATCGTGAAATCTTCGACACATACCTGAAATACGAATCTGCCGCAGACGCAGAAAAAAGCGTCATTATCCAGCAAGCCATAAAGGGACAAGAATACGGCATTGAGATTCTGAACGACCTGGACTGCAAATACGTTACCACATTTGCCAAGAAAAAAATTGCCATGCGTTCCGGCGAAACAGACATTGCTGAAACTGTAGACATAAAAGAATTCGAAGATATCGCTAAGAACATTTCTGTTCATTTAAAACATATGGCACTCCTTGACGTAGACTGTTTCAAAAGCAATGACGGGAAAATTTTCGTACTCGAAATGAATTGTCGCTTTGGCGGGCAGTATCCATTCACCCATGTTGCCGGCGTTGATGTCCCGCAGCAAATAATAAACTGGTTAAACGGAAAGGATACAAATTGGGATTTGCTTCACATCCAGACTGGTGTTTCCGCCTGTAAGGAAATTTTGCCCACGATCATCAACAAGAAACTCAATATTTAATATTATGCGAATAGTCCATATTAGCCTTGACGAAAAATTCATAGACTGCGCCATAGAGCAGTTTTCTGATCTCCATGGTATTGAATCAGAATTCTGCGTATGCGCTGAAGGGGACAAGGCTAAACTAGTAAAATCGCCCAACATCAGAATTTTCCATACATCGGAACAAATTGTAAACTATGCAAACGGGAACCATTTTGACTATGCGGTTCTCCATTCCCTTTGTCTTTCTCCTAGAATCCTGTCCAAGTTGCAAATGCCTATCTTATGGAGTTCTTGGGGATACGACATTTATTCCGACAAGAAGAATGCCAAGCGCAGACCCGTAGTTCTAGACTTGTTCAAGCCGCTAACAAGAAAAGCTCTCGGACCGCAACAAAGAACTTTTAAAGAAAAAATAAAATACGCTCTTCTAAAAGTCGGGTATAAATCTTCGTGGCAAAAACATCACGATGCCTTCCTGAAAAAAATCTCGTACTTATCCGTCGTGCTGCCCGAAGAATTTGAAATGGTAAAAAAGAATTTCAATCAACTGAAATTCTATCCATTCCGATACGTCGATAAAGACAACGGCGCTCTCAATCACAACATTCTATCGCCCACAAAATCGATCCTTCTAGGGAACAGCCTTGACCCAGCAAACAACCATATTGACATTCTTCAATCACTAGAAAACCTAAAAGTCAATTGCAAGGTCTATATTCCGATCAGCTACCCGGACGTTCCCGGGCCCTATAAAAAAAGGCTAAAGGAATTCGCGAAGCGCCTCCAGCATGTCACGCCGATTTTCATGGAAGAGTTCATTCCCAGAGAAAAATACTTTGCCATAATCAACGAATGTTCAATCGCATTCTTCGGCCATATCAGGCAACAAGCCGTCGGAAACATCCTTCACATGCTTTGCGAAGGGCGCAAAATTTTCCTATACAAAGATTCCATTGCATATAAGCATTTCTGCAATGCAGGCGCGAAAATTTTCTCTATCGAAAATGATTTAGAGCCAACTATTTTCGACAGCGTTCTTGACGAAGACATCCAGAATAAAAATAGATCTGTTGTTTACAACGAAGAATACTACGAGACCTACATCAAGCAACTTCAGACTTTTTTTGACAATCTTGCGAATTCTGCAAATGAAGGTGGCTAGATGTCATATTCCATCATCATCCCCCACTACAATCTTCCGGCCTTATTGGAACGCTGCCTAAAAAGCATTCCTAGACGCGATGACATTCAGGTCGTAGTCGTCGATGATATGAGCAGCGAAGAAAACCGCCGAAAGCTCATAGAAATGCAGGAAACATTCCCTTACGCACAATTCGTATTTTGCGAAAAGAACGGCGGAGGGGGTGCCGCACGCAACCGAGGCCTCGACGAAGCCAAAGGCGACTACATCCTATTCTCCGATGCAGACGATTATTTTTGCAAAGGTTTCGAACTTCTTTTAGACAAGTACAGCGCCCAAGACAACGACATTGTCTATTTCAACGCAAACTTTGTCAACACCGATACCGAAGAACCTGCAAAGATTCCAAACCATGTAGCCGAAATCATCAGCATATACAAAAAAGCTCCAGAAAAGGGCGAAAAACTTTTACGCTACTATTTTGGAGAGCCTTGGTGCAAGATGGTTCGACGCTCAATCATCCAAGAAAATAAAATCCGCTTCGAAGAAACCAAGGTTCACAACGACACGCAATACTCCTACCTTGTCGGTTTCCATGCAAAAAAATTGGCCGTTTGCGACCACCCCATTTACAATTACACCATCCGCGAAGGAAGCGTTTCAAGGATCGTTTCCGACGACACGCTCCTGACACGCGTAAGCGTTTTTGCACGAAAGAACCGTTTTTTACAAGACAACCATGTGGATTTCATCGACAAAATGATGCTTTGGCCGTTCAAATATTGCCAAAAAAATCACAAAAACGATGTTTACAAGCGCTGTGTCGCAGAAGCCCAAAAATATGGTTTTGACGAGAAGTTCATAAAAAAGCAACTGCAACGGCATAGAATCAAGAGTTTTTTATTTAGAGTTCAGAGAAAAATTTGCAAAATACTGGGCGTTAAAATTCCACAAAAAAATCTTGCATATTCCTGAACAGCCAGGCTGATTTAGCACACTAATCATTTTTTAAAATTATATTTGCGCTATGGAACAATTCGATTACCTCATCGTAGGCTCGGGCCTTTTCGGGGCAACATTCGCCCACCGTGCCAATAAAGCCGGCAAAAAGTGCCTGGTCATCGACAAGCGTGCACACCTTGGCGGGAACGTCTATTGCGAAAGCGTCGAGGGAATCAACGTCCACAAATACGGCGCACACATTTTCCATACGAGCAACAAGCAGGTATGGGACTTCGTGAATTCCATCGTCGAATTCAACCGCTACACGAACAGCCCTGTTGCCAATTACAAAGGCAAACTTTATAACCTGCCGTTCAACATGAACACGTTCTACCAGATGTGGGGCGTCACGACGCCGGCAGAAGCCAAGGCAAAAATCGAAGAGCAAAAGGCCGAAGCTATCGCCGCATTGAACAGCCGCGAGCCCGCAAACCTCGAAGAACAGGCGCTTACGCTTGTGGGCAAGGACATCTTCGAAAAGCTTATCAAGGAATACACCGAAAAGCAGTGGGGCCGAGATTGCCGCGACCTTCCCGCGTTCATCATCAAGCGCCTCCCGGTGCGTCTCGTATTCGACAACAACTACTTCAACGACAAGTACCAAGGCATCCCTATCGGAGGCTACAACAAGCTCATTGATGGGCTGCTTGAGGGAATCGAAACACGCACCGGCGTCGATTTCTTTGCAGAATACAAGGACAATTGGCAAAAGATTGCGAACAAGCTAGTCTATACGGGAGCTATCGACGAATTTTTCGGATACAGCCTCGGCAAACTCGACTGGCGCACGGTCAGTTTCAAGACGCGTATCGAAGACACGCCGAACTTCCAAGGAAACGCCGTCGTCAACTACACATCGCACGACCAGCCTTACACGCGCATCATCGAGCACAAACATTTCGAAATGTTCGGCGTTGACGTCTATAGCGTCCCCAAGACCGTCGTATCGGAAGAATACTCCACCGAGTACAAAGAAGGCATGGAGCCTTACTACCCCGTGAACGATGAGCGCAACAACAAGCTTGCTGAAGAATACCGCAAGCTCGCCGCGCAAGAATCAAATGTCATCTTCGGCGGACGCTTGGCACAGTATAAGTATTACGACATGGCCCCTGTCATCGAACAAGTCCTGAACATCGAAAGATTCTAAGTTATTCCCATGCTTGACGATTCCAAAATAAAGATTCTAATCTGTTGCCACAAGCCCTGCGAATTGCCTCAGGACAACATATTCTTGCCGATACATGTCGGTGCAGCACTCACAGACATCGATCTCGGAATCCAGCGCGATGATCAACTGAACGGAGAACCTTGCGACAACATCAGCGACAAGAACCGCAGCTTTTGCGAACTGACCGCTATTTACTGGGCATGGAAAAACATCAAGAAACTTTATCCTGACCTGCAATACATCGGACTAAATCACTACCGCCGTTACTTTGCGTTTAACGAGACTCGCGTCACAGGAAGCAGAATTCCTAAAGACGTAAAGAACATTTCCGAGTACAAACTCGACACGTCCAAAATCGAATCTTGGCTTTCTGCAAACAAGGTCATCACGACCCCCAAGGCATACCTCAAAACCTCAGTCGCTAGCGGCTATGAGCACGCCCACTACAGTACCGATTTGCGAGTCATTCATGAGATCGTCCGCGATGACTACCCAGAATTTTTAAACGCATTCAACGAAGTCTTTCTCGGTTGCAATTACTTTTACGACTGCAACATGTTCATCATGCCGTGGAACGAATTCGACGACTACTGCAAATGGCTTTTCGGCATTCTCTTTAAGGCAGAAAAGCTCATCGACATCAGCCGTTACGACACTTACCAAAAGAGAATCTTCGGATTCATGGCAGAGCGACTCTGGACCGTATGGGCCAAGTACAAGCAGTATTCTCTAAAGAACCTGAATTACTACGTTTATACGGAAAGCCCCCAAAATATTGACGATGGAATGGTTGCCCGTCTAAAATTCCGCAAGATGCGCCTAAAAGACGACTTCGCCTTTTTCTTGTCAAAAGTTCGCGGCAACAAGCAAGAACGATACTGGACCGTTCCATAAAAAGAGAGTTTTCAATGGTCGATATAGTCCTCTGCACCGATGACAATTACGTCATGCCAACTGCGGTCCTGATGACATCCATCGGACACGCCAACAAAGCACTCGATATCCATTACCATATCGTAACCGCAGGACTCAGCCAAGCATCACAAGACAAACTCGCAAGGAACAAAGGCAGCGAGCGTTCGAGCATCAGCTATTACACAATCGATGAATCCTTCCTGAAAAATTGTCCAGTCCGCCCTGGCGAACACGTCTCGATTGCTACGTACTTCCGCCTGATGCTCCCGACGATTTTCCCGCAAAGCATCACCAAGGTTCTTTACATCGATGGCGACATCATCTGCATCGACTCTCTCGAAGAACTGTGGAATACGCCTCTAGACGGAATTGCAGCCGCAGCAGCACCGGACATGCGCTGCAACGACATCCGTAACCTGAACAGGCTTTCGCTCGACCGCAACGATGAATACTTGAACGCAGGCGTCATGCTCATCAATCTCGACTGGTGGCGGCAAAACGATGTGCAAAACAAGGCCATTCGTTTCATTTCCGAAAACCAGGACGTCTGCCTTTTCCACGACCAAGATGCCCTCAATGTCGTACTCCATGGCTACATGCAACAATTCCCCATTCGGTACAACTTGCAAGAACATTTTTTGGAACCATTCAAAAACCAGTTCATTAGCCAAGCCCATTATGAGGACTTACAAAGCGCCTTGGAAAATCCTTGTCTCATCCATTATACCGGATTCAGAAAGCCTTGGCACAGGGAATGCGTCAACCCGCTCAAATCAGCATGGCTGTACGTCTATAGCAAAACAGAATGGAAGGGATGCAAGCTCGGATTCCGCCACAAAGGATTTCGTCTGTTCAAATACAGACTTCGCGAATTCCTTTCAAACTTTCATTTGGCAAAATCCAAGAACATCTACAAAGGACTTGACTTTTCTAGTCTAGAACAAAAAGTTCTAGACAAAGTCAAAGTCTTATTTTAATTCAAATTCAATAACGACCGGCATGTGATCAGACGGGTAGCGCCAAGTTTTCCCGTCGTAATAACGGTTGTCCAAAATTCCATACTTATACACCGGAATAGACGGCGTCACTGAGATATGGTCGATCTGTCGGTTAGCCCCGTCGTTCACATCAAAGTTTGTAAAAGACCCCGTAGGAACGCGCTTTACCTTCGCAAGTTCCTTGGCGTCCTTGAGGAGGTTTGTTGAATTGAGGGTGGTAACGGCCTTGCTGTCCGCCTGCGTATTCATATCACCGGCAAAGATAACACGGTTACGACCCGCAATTTTTCCCACTTGCTTCAAAGCCACATTTGCAGACTGATTGCGGGCTTCCTTGCCAATATTGTCCCAGTGCGAGTTGAATACGAAAAATCTCTTTTTATTTCTCCTCAAATTCACCCACGAGCAGAAGCGGACGTGTCTTGCGTCCCAGCCCTTTTCCCCAGGATTACCGCTTTCGGAATACCAGAACTGGCCCGACTTTACCGCCTTGAATTTATCCTTTTTGAAATATATCGGATGAATCTTGCCCGGATCCGTCTGGATATATGTGTATTCGGGCAAAAGCGCGGCAAGATCCAAAACCTGCTGAGAATCCGGTTCCTGAACGACCAAGATATCGAAGTCAAAGTAGTGGACCATTTCCGCAATTTTTTCAGCGCGCACGGACCAAGCGTTCCCGGCGAGAGAATCTTCTTCGTTTGCAAAGCGGATGTTCCACGTTGCAAAGGTGATACGTTCAGCCAAAGCTGTCTGGACGAAAGCTAAGGCGACAAGGATGATAACGAAAAGAAATCTTTTATTCTGCATAAACAGAAATATAATACATTTTATCGATGTTATTTTTTTATTTTTTCCTTCATGAACGCAAAAAAATACAAGCGAGCAATCACGTACGGTACATACGACCTGTTCCACATCGGTCATTTGCGCCTTCTCAAAAGGATTGCCGACATGGCGGACGAGCTATACGTAGCCGTATCCTCCGATGAATTCAATGCACTAAAAGGCAAAAAATGCATTGTTCCATTTGAAAACCGCAAAGAAATCGTCGAAGCGCTCCGCATGGTCACCAAGGTCATCCGCGAAGACAACTGGGAACAGAAAAAGGACGATATTCAAAAATATGGTTGCGACCTGTTCGTGATGGGGAGCGACTGGACCGGTAAATTCGATTTTCTCAAAGACTACTGCGACGTCATCTATCTACCTAGGACCGAGGGTGTCAGCTCCACAGAGATAAAGCAAGAGATTAAAGACCGTTAAGGACTTTTTCTATCAATTCTTCATATGAGTTTGGCGATTAACCTAATTGTTTACATCTTATTTGCAGCCATCCTTTATACGGTCTGTAAAAGTAACGAAACCAGCAAATTCTATGCCTTGGCATTGGGTACGTTACTTTTTCCTGCGGCAGGAGTAATCATCGAAAAGCCAACCGTAGCTCCACACCACGCATTCATTTATACATATCTCTTCACAGAATTCATCCAGTCAATCGGGAAGAACCCGACTTATTTCAAGCGAATTCTGTACTTCCCTCTTTTTTTAATTATTGCAAGTACAATAGCAACTATCCTATATACTGAAGGCTTTAACATAAAAACATTTTACGTTGCCGTTCGAGATTTTTGCGAAACCTACGGTTATCTGATTGCAGCATTTATTGCAGGAACCAAAACTGAAGGATTCGACATTTTCGACAAGTTCCACAAGCCCGTAATCGTCTTTTGTATATTCGCAGTCATTGAAGTTCTGATCGAATACAACATCCCATACATGTTCATCTGCTCCGCCTACCCCAATTACAACGGGTTCGCCTCTCTAGACAAAGGAGCTGTATTCCTCGAATCCTGGCGAATTCGCGCAGCAGTTACAACAGTTCATCCCACCGCCTTGGGAACAGTATTGAGTTGTCTATTTGCTTTTTACCTTCCTCTTTGGAAAAAAGACATCATACCGCAAAAGAATCTATGCATTACGTTAGCCGCACTTGCCGTAGCAATGATGGTAAGCGGTTCGAGAACATCTATGCTTTGCGCCATATTGACACTTGGTATATTCTTTTACACCAAAGCCAGCATATATTTTAAGATTGTCCTTGTGGGATTGGCGATTTTTTCGTTCGGAACAGTCATTACTTTAACGATCAATTATTTCGAAGATTCCAATGGAAGCAGCCTAGATCTACGGAAAGAACAACTGCTATTTTCTGTATTGGCGATCCAGCAATCTCCCATATATGGCAACGGGCTTCAATATACTTCTAAGTACATTTTCGAAAGCGACACGGAAGGGAAAAAAGGGACTGCAAAAGGCAGCGATGACGAAAATCTTGGCGGTCTGGAATCCATCATATTCAGAAAACTTATAGACTATGGTTTTCTCGGATTGGTGTGTTTCTTTGCGTACCTTTTATGCTTCCTGTTCTATTTCATACGCCACAGAAAAAAGACTGTATATGCACACTGTGGGGCTCTCGTAACATTTTCATTCACAATATTCTTAATCCTCTCGGGCACCCTGTCAAACAGCATCGTGTATGGTTATCTCCTCATAGGTTTTTGTCTGGCAAGAACACGTATGATTGCAGTTCTTGGCTCAACTGACGAAGAAAACCTAGAAGAATCTGAGACAGAGATACAGGAATCCCAAGAACCTAAAGCCCTTACCGCAAAGAACTGAGTAAAGGACAAAGGATTTTCCCCAAAAATCAGGTTTCCATTGCCTTGATTCCTCGGACGGAATCTCACTGTGGATTTTCCAAAGAGCCTTTACGCGCTTTATCCCTCTCGGGTTTTCACAAGCCGCATTCGCGAACAACCTTGCATAAATGGGACAGCGCCTACGCATCAATGCAAATTCAAAATCGATACGATTAGTCTGAGCCCACTCTTTAATCTTATTCCATCCAGCAATGCGGTTTTCAAGGGAATACGTTCCTTCACCAACCAGCTGCTGAGCCTGATTTACTCTATAGTAATAGTACGCCTGATTAATAACCGCAACTTTTTGAGCCTTATAAAGAGTTTCCAAGCAGAATAGAACATCCTCATTGTACTTGAGCGATGTGTCAAATTCGATTCCGGCAACAAGAGCTCTCGAAAAAAGGCAGCGCCATACAAACCCATTCAGGCCTAAACCCGCCCCAAGTTTCTTTTCGAGCACATTCTCTTTTTCTTCTGGCGAAAGAATCCTGTCATCGCCCATAGACAAAGAATTTTCCCTGCACACCCCGTCTTCAAAGCTAAAGAACGGAACATATCCCAATTCAGCGTTAAAACTAAAGAACACCAGAAAAGCTTTTTCAAACGCATCCGCGTCAATCCAGTCATCGGCATCGATAAAGGTCACAAAATCTTTTGTCGCGGCAGCCATCCCCACATTTCGCGCATTGCTCACACCGCCGTTTTCCAAGTGCAACACACGAACGCGAGAATTCACTTCAGCAAAGCTGTCACAAATAGACGGGCTCGAATCCTTCGATCCATCATCAACTAAGATAAGTTCCCAATCGAGGCGTTCCCCGATTTTGAGCACGGAATCAACGCATTCACGCAGGTACTTTTCTGCGTTATATACAGGCAATATGATTGAAATAGACGCGCTCATGATCTACCCAAAATCCATTGGCA
>Ga0247609_10002394_pt1 | contig 19971 bp, 15 predicted proteins | sample 172DNAGHGlowgp2_FD_193487 | JGI IMG/M metagenome (GOLD analysis project Ga0247609, IMG submission 193487) | Sheep rumen microbial communities from Palmerston North, Manawatu-Wanganui, New Zealand - 1728 DNA GHGlow gp2 | ecosystem: Host-associated > Mammals > Digestive system > Stomach > Rumen ...
CCTCAAGGTTGGCGCATCGGGATAGTCGGTGAAACTAAGCTCGACATCTGCGAAACGGAAACCATACATCTCCTCAAAATGCTTGATTTTTCTTATCTCGGCCATGTCGCCATTGGCAATGAAGCTGATGGCCTCGTTGCCGTTTGCCCAAAAGTAGTTGTTTTTCACCACCATGAGTTTGTCACCTGTAGCTATCTCCCCTTCGATGTTGAGGATGCGTCCGCGAATGGCTTGGTTGAACATGTTGGCGCGCTTGTTCGACTTGCAGATGATGACAGCCTCGTTATCAGAAATGTTTGCGAATGCGTTGTGAAGCATCTCTTCAAATGTCTCTGGCTCAATCTTTTGGATATCATCGAAACCTTGAAGATGGAAGATGGGAAGCGCGTATTCGTAAAGGTTTTGGCTTAACAATTCTCTGATGTCTGTGGCATTGTATAGGATGCCCGATTCTAACGCCTGTCGTTTGACTTCGGTCAGTTCGTAGGTGGCTGCAGTGATGGGGAATTGGGATTTTAAGTAGTCACAATTCAAGGCTGGACTTTCATTGCTCTCGACAGGTGGCAACTGGGCCGTGTCGCCGATTAGTAGAAGACGGCAATCCTCGCCACTGAAGACATAACTCAACAGATCATCAAGAAGGCTTGAACCGCCAAATTCCTTTTGCTCGCCAATCATCGAGGCCTCGTCGACGATAAAGAGAGTGTGTTTGTATTTGTTTTCGGCTCTTGCGATGCGTATGCTTCCGTCAGGAAAGGTCATGGCTTGATAGATCTTCCTGTGGATGGTGCTGGCATTTTGTCCTGTGTAGTTGCTGAGTACCTTGGCTGCTCTTCCCGTTGGAGCCATTAGCACATATCGCATCCCTATGACGGGTAAGGATCGTACCAACGTCTTAACCAACGAGGTCTTACCCGTTCCAGCATAGCCTTTTAGGACGTAGGTGGGGTTCTCTTTTTGTGAGAGTAGAAATGCTGCTAAATGGTATAGTACAACGGATTGTCCTTCAGTTGGTTCAAATCCGAAGGATTGGGTGAGACGACCGTATAATTCACGCCTTTCCATGGCCTTTCTCGTTAGAAGGGATAGCCGATTCCCATTTGCAGCCTTAGGTTGTCACCCTTGCCGAAACGCCAATAGCTACCGTTTTCGTCGGGGTATGGATTTCGCATGGCGTAGGCAAGATCGAGGCGTAAAATGAGGAAGGAAACGTCAATGCGGATGCCAAAGCCAGCGTCAATGGCTAGTTGATTATAGAACGTCCTGAAGTTAAACTCACTATTGGGCATGGATTCGTTGGGGTGGAAGGTCCATACATTGCCCGCATCGACGAATAATGCTCCGTTGAATATGTTGTAGATGGGAAATCTATATTCAGTATTGAGTTCCAGCTGAAGGTCGCCTGTCCGTTCAACATCATTGTTGTTGGCGACATAGCCACCAGGTCCGACAGTACGGTAGAGCCATCCACGTAAGCCGTTGGCACCTCCACCATAGAAGCTGCGTTCGAAGGGTAGGTCTTGTGAGTTTCCGTATGGAATACCAATGCCTGCAAACTCACGGAACACAAGCCAAGAGTCTTCACCGATTTGAAGATGCTGCCTCACATCAAAACAGCCTCTCACATATTGCGCATAACGTATGCCCAACAACTCATGGTGACCGTTCTCTGTTGTGATGAGTTTCGTGTTGTTGAACAAGGAGAGCAGATTGCCGCTTGATTCGAAGTCGGCTTTCAGGTAGAAAAAACTGCCTGTTTTGTTGATGTTTTGTGTGTTGTATACCAACGAATAGCGTGTGCCTAAAAGGAAATGGCTGGTATATTGGGCTTTTTTACGTTGGCTGGTCTCGGCATCAAGATACTCTTGGAAAGTCGGGTTGATGTTCGCGATTTTCACACTGTTAAGGAATACAGGAGAGAAGGTCTGTCCCAGTCTGAAGTTGGTCTTCCAGTCGTAACTAAATGAGGCTGTAGTGATGTAGCGTGAGTAATAGTATCGGATTTGCGAATTGTAACCCAATGAGATGGTCGTGGTGGGCTGGTAGTCTCTGGCAAATTGGAGGAAGGAGATCGGTGAAAGGAACTTAGGGAATATGACGCTTGCCGTTATGCCCAGTTCCCAAGTGTTGAATACATGCTTGCCGCTTTCTGTGGCTTCGTTTCCTATGAGTTTTTGTGCTTCCAAGCCGCCTTTCAGACTGAGTTGGAAGGTTTCGGCCCCATGGAATATGTTTTTGTTGTTGTACGACAAGCTTCCCTTGACGCCCAAGTCTCCGTCGGAGTTTGTGCCTTCAGCTTGGATGGTAAAGGAGTGCTTGTCGCTTTGTTGCATGGTGATGCGACAATCCAACAGGTTGAGAGAATCGTTGGGGTTGCTTACACTGTCGAACTCAATGTTGACATTCCTGAACAGGCTATAATTGCTTAAGGCCTTGTAGGTGTTGGTGACGCTCCGTTGGTTATATGGGAGTCCCTCAATGATGTTAATGGATTGCGAAAAGGTTTGGGGCTTTACCTGTGGTTTGTTGTAATAATAGAAATCCCAAGTGTTGGTTCTCTTAAGACGCCCGAACTCTACGGTGAGTGTGGCCGAGTCGGAGGGACGATCGTTCATTCGGAATATGGAGAAATCTGGGTAAATCTTGATGTTGCGGATCCTATATTGTTTATAAGCCAAGGGAGTGTCTTTCAACTTCATCGATAGTTTCAAAGTGTGGTTCATGAAGTTGCTGTCGACTTCATAGTAAACGTTGTCGCGAGTGAAATAGTAAAATCCCGAGTTGCGCATCCTGTCGGTGATGAGTTCACGCTCGTCTTTCAAAGCATACGCGTTGTATATGTCGCCTTCTTTGAGTGGAAATTTGGCGCTGTCACGCATGATTAGCTTGTTGATAAGGCTGTCTTCAATGACATAGTCGATCTCATTGACGGTGTAAGGCTGGGCAGGAAAGACATGGTAGGTGACTTTGACTTTCTTTCTCCAATTATTCGTTTTTATGGAGTGCGTCACTTTAGAGTTGAAATAGCCCACGTTGTCGAGATAGCGCATCATCTGTTTGGATGAATTGTTGGCCTCTGATTTTTCGTAATATACTGGCGGGTTGCCAAATTTCTTGTTCATCCACTTCCAAAGCGAACTGTTTGGACGGCGTTCGCTCTTATAGTAGATCCAAGTTGGGATGTTGGTTTGTAATGTGTTTTTGTATGGCTTGAGTGAAATATACTGCGAGATGCCCGACTTACTAATTTCGGTGTCTTTTTCTTCTATGACGACTTTGTTGCTCTTAACCAAGTACTTCCCTTCGGGGACGAAACGGCGGAGGGAACACGACGACATGAAAATGGCGACGAGTATGCCGATGAAGAGGATATGGTACTTTTTGCCGAACATTGGGAAGGCATATTTGGCGCAAAGTTAAGAATATTTCCTTTACACCACTTCGGCCACGGTGAAATTGCTTCCGCCGATGAAGACGACGTCACCAAAATGGGCGTTGTTGACCGCCGATCGGTAGGCGTGGCTGACTGATTCGTACACTTGCCCGCGTAAGCCCATATCGAAAGCTTTTTGGGCTAAGATGTTGGCATCCAAGCCTCTCGGGATATCGGCTTTGCAGAAATAGTATTCGGCGCCATGGGGTAATAGCTGAAGTACGCTGTCGATATCTTTGTCGTTGACCATGCCGAGAACGAAGTGGAGTTTTTCATAATTCATCTCGGCCAGTTGCAGCACCACTTCCTTGATGCCTGCCACATTGTGTCCCGTGTCGGCGATGGTTAAGGGGTCGTTGTTCAATATCTGCCAACGTCCCAGAAGGTGTGTGTTACGGATTACGCGACCGATGCCGTCGCGAATGATGTCATCCGTGAGGTTGAATTTGCCGCGTAATAGGTCGAGAGCGCACATCACGGTGGTGAGGTTTTTCTGCTGATAGTTGCCCAACAGAGGGAGTTCGAGGGCTTCCATGTAGAGTTCGCTGTTTTTCCAAACATCAAACTGTTGCACAAAGTTGGATTCGATATGGATTTTGTCGCAGTCGAAAATTTGGTCGGCAAAATAGATGGCGCTGTCGCATTCTTTGGCCTTGTCAATGAAAACTTGTTCCGTTTCAGGATGGGTTTCGCCGATGACGACGGGGATGCCGGGTTTGATGATACCTGCCTTTTCGTGGGCGATTTTGGCCCGCGTATCGCCTAAGAACTTCATGTGGTCGAAGTCGATGTTGGTGATGATGCTAAGCTCGGGTGTGATGAGGTTGGTGGAGTCCAGCCTTCCGCCCATGCCCACCTCGACGATGGCGATGTCGATCTTTTCTTTCGAGAAGTAGTCGAAGGCCATGCCCACGGTCATCTCAAAGAAAGAAAGCTCCATCTGTTCGAACTTCTCTTTGTAGGTGTCGATGAATTGCACCACGTTTTCTTCGGGAATCATCTCACCGTTGATGCGGATCCGTTCGCGGAAGTCGCGCAAGTGGGGCGAGGTGTAAAGGCCGGTCTTGAAGCCTGCTTCCTGAAATACGGAGGCCAGCATGTGTGATGTGGAGCCTTTGCCGTTGGTGCCGGCCACATGCACCGACTTGAAGTCATTTTGCGGGTTGTTGAGAAGGTTGAGAAGTTGGATGGTGTTATTGAGGTCGGCTTTGTAAGCTGCGGCTCCGATGCGTTGGTACATCGGGAGCTTGTTGTACATCCATTCAAGGGTATCGGTATAATTCATAGGCGGTGTTTTAATTTGGAATGAGGAATGATGAATGCGGAATGTAAGGCAACGCTGAACTTCATTCCGCATTCATCATTCATATTTCTGCATTTCTTTTATTGGTTGATGACGAAAGTGTAAGTGATGGTGCCGTGTTGCTCTTCTGGAGCATCTGGATCTGATTGGAATGTGGAACGCAATGCGGCTTGCTTGGCTTTTTGGCGCATTTCGTTGTTGATTATGGTGGTGCCTTTTTGGGCTACTTCGGCGCGTACCACTTGTCCTGCACGATTTACCCAGATGTCAACAGCAACAACGCCTTCTTCGCTGAAATCGTCGTTGGGGCGGTGCAGACTCTTGGCGCCACGACCACCGAGGTCATAGCCTGTTCCGTTGCCTTTACCGCCATTGCCGTCGTATTTTCTGACGCCTGCCAGCCCATTGGGCTTGCCTTGGTCACCAGGTTGTCCTGTGGTGCCTTCCGAGCCTCCAGCCTGCGGGTTGTTGTTGCCCTTGTACATAGCCCTTCTGTTGACTTGTGGCTTGGGCTCTTCGGCAGGTTTTTCCTGTTTAGGTTTGGTGGTCTTGGGTTTCTCAATGGCAGGGGCTTCTTCATCGGTTTGGGTGACGATATCTTCTTTGGTTTGGCTCTGCTCCTGTTTGGGTTGGGCAGCCATTGGGATGGCAGGCTTCTCGGGTTGAATGTTGCCCATGCCTTGGTCCATCATGCCCAAGTCGACCTCCACGCCTTCCTCTCCTGGCAATGGCAAGGGAGTTCTGAAAGCCATCAGGAACAGAACGAGCAAGACTAGCGCGTGTACTGCAATGGTACCCACGATAGCGACGGCTTTGTCTGCTTTTTCTTTCTTGTCCATGTAGCGTTATTTTTTGGGTGAGGTGGCTAAAATGACTTTGTGGTTGTTGCCCGTGGCATTGTTGATTTCGTTGACGGCATCAATAACGTTCACGATGTACTGCACGGGGACGGTCTTGTCGGAACGGAGCACCACCGTGGCTTGCGGGTCGTTGCCAATCTGCGTGTTGATGAGGTCCATGAGCTGGCTCTCATCGAAAACCTTGATGTCGTTGACTTGATATTGGTAGTTCTCATCCACATAGACGGTGATGGTCTGCTTGGCCATGGTCTTGCTGGTGCTTGATGGTAGCATGAGTTTGATGGCGTTGGGCGCGACCAAGGTTGAAGTGAGCATGAAGAAAATCAGCAGCAGGAACACCAGGTCCGACATGGACGAGGAGTTGAAAGAGGGTTCGACCTTATTTCTTGATTTGATGGCCATAATGCGCTGGTTTTATGCGGGTTCGTTCAAGACATCCATGAATTCTGTCGCCTTGCCTTCAAGCAGGTTGACAACTTTCTGGATCTTGTTGGTGACGATGGCGTGGAAGAAATAGGCGATGATACCGACGATAAGACCGCCGACCGTAGTTACCATGGCTTCGTAGATGCCCGATGAGAGCAGTTCGATATCAATGTTGTTGCCAGCCATCGACATGTTATAGAATGCGCGAATCATACCCGTTACCGTGCCCAAGAAGCCAATCATCGGGGCAGCGCTTGCAATCATCGCGAGGATGCTGACGCCACGTTCCAGTTTTGCGACTTCCAAATTACCAACGTTCTCAATGGCCGAGTTGATGTCGCCCAAAGGCCTGCCAAGGCGCGAGAGACCTTTCTCGATCATACGTGAGATAGGGGTGGAGTTGCCTCTGCACAGGGCTTTGGCAGAATCAATTTTGCCTTCTTTCATGTATTCGCGGATGCGGTCCATGAAGCTTTTGTCGTATTTCGTGGCTCGCGAAACGACAATGAATCTTTCGATGAAGATGTAGACCGCTATGATTGATAAAACGGCCAATAAAACCATAATCCACCCACCTTTAGTGGCGAGTTCGAGGATGGAGAGTTTGAATTCTGTAGGCTGGGCGACAGCCTCAGCGGCAGCGACCCCTAAATCATTGGTGGTTTGTTGAATTTGAAGAAGATTCATATTGTTGTTGAATTGTTGATTCGTTGGATTGTTTTTGTAGAGACTTACCATGCGCGTCTCTACTTAATAACATATTACGTTTTATTTTATTGCGTTACCGCATATCTATCACGTCCACGTTGGGGTGTTTTTTCGTGTCGAATGTGAAGAAAATATCGTCCAGTTTTTGGTCATATTTCATCTCCTCTACGGTGATGCTGACTTTGCTGCCGTCTTCCATATAAATGTCGGCACTCTTCAGTTCGGTTTTCTTTGAGTTGATTTTCAGTGTCACCCGCTTGTATTGCCCCTTGGGGTTGGCCAGTTCAATGGTAGCGATTCCTTGTGCGTCGATGCCCGACAAAGTGGCTACATAGCTCTCGTCTAATGAGGTGAGGAGTTTCAGTGGCGTGTTGTCAGTGCCGTCGCTGGCATTGCTTATCATGACTTCTTCTTCGTCGACGAGATACGACCAAATGGTCTTGCCGTCGCTGATGGTCTGTTGTTCAGCCATCTCGATTTTGTAGGCCTCGCCTTGCAGCCAGGCATGGCCTTTCTCATTGTCGCTAAAATTCTTCCCGTCAGGACTGGTTTGATAGTTGAAGGCCAATTCCACGTTTTTGTGGCTTTTCACTTGGTTGACCATGAGGCGGATGATGGCCTCTGCATTGTTTTGAGCTGTAACTACCTGTGCTGCAAATAATAACACTAAGCAGGAAATGATGTTTTTTGTTTTCATTGTCAGATTCCGTTGTCTTTGTTGTAAAGATCCCTCAAAATCTGTTCCAAAGCGGCTTCGGAAGTCACTTTCACCTCGCGCGACTTGCTGCCAGAGAATGGTCCTACGATGCCGGCTGCCTCCAGTTGGTCGATGATACGTCCTGCCCGGTTGTAACCGAGTTTTAGTTTGCGCTGGATCATGGAAGTAGAACCTTGCCCTGTCTGCACCACGATGCGAGCTGCTTCTTCAAAGAGGCTATCGCGCTCGCCATCATCGTCGATGTCGGCACCTTCGCCCTCTTCTTCCGGTACTTCAGGCAACAGGAACGGCTCGGGATAGCCGTGTTGGTTTCCGATGAATTCGGTTACGGCTTCCACCTCGGGCGTGTCGATAAAGGCGCATTGCAGGCGCACGAGGTCGTTGCCAGTGGAGAGTAGCATGTCGCCACGACCAATGAGTTGGTTGGCACCGCTTTGGTCGAGGATGGTCTTGGAGTCGACCTGTGAGATGACGCGGAAAGCAATACGGGCGGGGAAGTTGGCCTTGATGGATCCTGTGATGATATTGACGGAAGGACGTTGTGTAGCGATGATGAGGTGGATGCCGATGGCACGGGCAAGTTGTGCCAGACGTGCTATGGGGGCTTCAACTTCACGACCTGCTGTCATGATAAGGTCGGCAAATTCGTCGACGACCAAGACGATGTAAGGCAAGAAGCGGTGTCCTTCGGTGGGCAGTAGCTTACGGGCCTTGAATTTCTCATTGTATTCAATGATGTTGCGACACTCGGCTTGCTTCAGCAGGTCATAGCGCTGGTCCATCTCGATGCACAAAGAGTTGAGCGTGCGTACCACTTTCTTGACATCGGTGATGATGGCGTCTTCCGAATCGGGGAGTTTGGCCAAATAATGGCGCTCGATGCGGTTGTATAGCGTCAGCTCCACCTTCTTCGGGTCGACCATGACGAATTTCAACTCTGAAGGGTGTTTGCTGTAAAGCAATGAAGCGACAATGGCATTGAGTCCTACAGACTTACCCTGGCCAGTGGCACCTGCCATAAGGATGTGAGGCATCTTGGCCAAGTCGAAGACATAAGTTTCGTTGGAGATGGTTTTTCCGATGGCACAAGGCAGTGCGTATTTGGATTTTTGGAATTTCTCGGAGCTGAGCACGCTACGCATTGAGACAGTCTCCGGTTTGCTGTTGGGCACTTCGATGCCAATGGTTCCTTTACCTGGGATGGGGGCGATGATACGGATGCCCAAAGCGGCAAGGCTCAAAGCGATGTCATCCTCAAGGTTTTTGATTTTTGAGATACGGACACCAGCAGCTGGGACGATTTCATATAGCGTGACAGTGGGTCCGATGGTCGCTTTGATCTTGTCGATGGCGATGCCATAATTGCCCAATGTCTCGACAATCTTGTTTTTGTTGGCATTCAGTTCTTCCTCGTTGATTTCCGATTTCCCATCGCCGTAGTCGTTAAGCATGTCCAAGGTAGGAAATTTGAAATCGCGCAATTCGTAGTGTGGGTCGAAAGGTGTGTCAATGGTGTGATGCTCCATGTTCTTGCCTTCGTCCACGGTCTTCTCGACTTCCGTGTTCTCAATGACCAACTCCACTTTTTCCGATTCATTGTCGGTCTTTTCGGCCGTGTTGTCCGATTTGTTTTCGGGTTCGGTCGTTAGCGAAGGTAGGGTGATTTCGGGCTCTTGGGGCTCCTCGTCTTTTTTAGGGATGATGGTGTTCTCTTTGCGTTCGGTCTTCTCTGTGTTGTCGTCGGGATTGACGATGACGAAAGTTGGGTCTTTGGTGAACGAGGTGACGGGTGGCAAAACGGATACCTGGTTGCCTTCATTGTCTTCTTCGTCGTCAATGAAATCGGGGTCGATGTCCTCGCCGTTGTCGGTTGTGTTCTTCTGTTCTCTTTCAAATTGTTCCCTGATGCGTTGTTCGGCGAGGATGGCGGCTTGTTTGCGAGCTTCTTCCTCTTTCTTTTCGCGCCTGCGCTTGAAATAGTTGAGCGTCAAGTTAAATTGGTAAACGAGGAAGACCAGTAGCAAGAAGGCGAGGATAATGATGACTCCAGCGTTGCCGATGTAGTTGGTCAGAAGGTCGTTGAGCCATTTGCCGACGGCTCCTCCGAAGATGGCACATTTAGGAGTGAATTTGGAGATGAACCCAAAAAATAGCGGCATCCATACCAGGCATAGGAGCGCCCATTTCCAAACATTCCACATCTTGAATTTGACGGTCTCGGTCAGCCGCAGACCGATAAGGGCCAAAAGATAAACGAAGAAAAACGCTCCGATGCCGAACGACTCTTTGATGAGAGTCTGGGCCAAAAACACGCCGCCGCTGCCTTTCAGATTGTCGATGTTCTCTTTTTGGTTGAGTATCTTTTCGCCAACGCCAAGTTCTTGATAGCGATTGCTGAAGAATGTCACCAGATAGGATATTAAGGCGATGCCAAGAAAGACAGCCAAGCAAACGAACAGGATGCCGACGATTTTTTGAATCCGACTGGCTTCTTTCGGTTCTTCCAACTCCTTCTTTGCCTTGGGTTCTTTGGCTTTCGCTGCTTTCTTCTCTTTATCGGAGCTTTCTTTTTTCTTGCCTTTCTTTTCTTCGGTTTCTTCTGCTATGACGGCCGGGGTCTCTACCAATTCAGGCTCGGTCGGTTTCTTTTTGAAAGTGTTCTCTCTACGGTTGTTTTTGTCGCTCATTTTCTGACGTCGTTATAGGCTTGCAAAAATAAACAAAATAGTTGGTTCAGGCGTGGCGCAAAAAGGGATTTTTGGACAAAAAAACGGGCTGCCTTTTTTTGACAGCCTGTTATGAGGATTTATTTAGGAATCTTGAACATTCGCTTCCATCGGATGCCGCCGTTTTCCTTGTCTCTTGAGAGCCAAACAAGGATGGGCTTTCCAACGATGTGGTTTTCGGGAACAAAACCCCAATAGCGCGAGTCGGCGGAATTATGGCGGTTGTCGCCCATCATCCAATAGTAGTCCATCTCGAAGGTATAGCTGTCGGCAGGTTTTCCGTCGATGTAGATTTGGCTGCCTTCCACCTTCAAGTCATGGAGTTCGTAGGCATGGATGACACGCTCATAAAGCGGCAAAGTGTTGAGATCCAGCTTCACGGTCTCGCCTTTCTTTGGGATGTAAATTGGGCCGTAGTTGTCCACATTCCAAGGATACAGATCTGGACGGTGGGGGAAGATGCTGGTGTTGGTGCCTTGGCCTGGGGCTTCCACGTTGCGCATCACCGAGGTGATGTAGGGCAACTTGATGAGTTCTTCGGCCACTTTTGCGCTGATATTGAGGACAAAGGTATTCTCGTCAATGGGATAGCCTTCGGTGATGTCGTATTTTTCCACGGTCTGCTTGTTGATGCCACCAGTGGTGGTCACTACGGTGTAGTTGTGCTGCATGTTCTCGGGTTCATAGGCCTTTTCGCCATCGATATAGACCACGCCGTCAACAATTTTCAGGTTGTCGCCTGGCATTCCGATGAGGCGTTTCACATAGTTTTCTCGTTTGTCGACGGGATGGGCGATGACCTTGCCACTCGGGGTCGGTTGACCGTTGAGGCCTATAGTCACCTTACCGTTCCAAACAGCTTCGCGCCCATATTGGCGAACTAGGTCATAGTAGCTGACACTGCTTTGGTAGTTCTCACACACTGTGTCGCCAGCGGGGTAGTTGAACACGATGGGATCGTAACGCTTCATCGTTGTCACACCTGGGTAGCGATGATAAGGCATCTTGATCCATTCCAAATATGATTTTGTGGTCTTGCTCCAAGGCAGGGTGTTGTGCACGAAGGGGAATGAGAGTGGCGTGTTAGGGCCTTTGGGACCATAATGTATTTTGCTGACAACCAAATAGTCACCGACGCAAAGGGATTTCTCCATACTGGAAGTTGGTATGGTAAACATCTCGAAAACATAGGTCCTGATAATCAACGCTGCGACCACGGCGAAGACAATGGCATCGAACCATTCGCGGGCGGTTGATTTCTTGGGGCGTTTGGTCGTGAGTGGATCTTGGTATTTATCGTCTTTGGCAATGATAGGGAAGAAAATGTATGGTAACAGGGCGGCCATGCCTTCCTCCCAGACCTTGAATCGGCCAAAGCACTTGCCCAGCTCGACGAGCATGAGCATCAGCATGAAGATGTTGATGTAGGGGAAGACAATGAAGAACCACCACCAGAATTTCTTTTGTTTGCCGATGATTTTCAGCATGATATAGATGTTGTAGTAGGGGATGAGGCTGTAGTAGCCTTTTTGTCCGGCGGCTTCGAACTGTTTCCAGCAGAACGCAATTGGGATGGTGAACAGCGCCGGGACGATGAGGATGAACAATACTAATGACATGTCTTTGTGTTGATTTACTTATTAACGCGATATGCAGTGAAATATTATTATGGGCTAGAAAAGATAGCCACCCATCAAATCTTCCATTGAATAGCACCCTGTCTTGCCGAGCAGGAACTCCGCCGCTGCGATGGCACCCATGGCGAAGCCTTGGCGGTTGAAAGCCTCGTGGGTGAGTGTGATTTTGTCGGCAGACGATTCGGCAATCACGCTGTGGATGCCATTCACCTCACCGATGCGGGTCACATTAATATATAAGGTATGGTCAGAGGGTGCGTCGATGCTCCAGCGGTCATAGTCGTGGTCGAGGCTAAGGATGTCGTTGGCTAGTTTCACGGCTGTGCCGCTGGGCCTGTCAAGTTTATGGATGTGGTGGGTTTCGGCCATGGAGAGCTGGTAGCCATATTTTTCCGCGAACTTGGCCAGCTGTTTGTTGAGAAGGAACATAATGTTCATCCCAATGCTGAAGTTGGGTGCGGTGAAGAGGCTTTGTTTTTCTGCCAAACAGCGTTGTTTGATTTCCTCGAAATGGTCTTGCCATGCCGTGGTGCCTACCACGACGGGCAGATGCAGGTCGAAGCAGCGGTGGATGTTGCCCACCACTTGGTCAGGCTGACTGAAGTCGATGGCGACATCGGCTTTCTTGACAAGTTCCAGTCGCTCTTCCCATTCTTTTGGGCTGTCGATGGTGACGGCAATGCTGTGTTGTCGGGCGATGGCGGCTTTTTCCACCTCGTGGCCCATCTTTCCGTATCCGATTATTGCGATTTTCATGATTAGAAATTAAGTTGAAAAGACAGCCCTACTTGGGCGTATTGCGGTATCTTGATAGGCGATTCCGTTTGTCGCCGTAAATAGGGATCGATGCTGAGACTGAGGTCGTCGCTGATGTCGTAGTCGTAGAGATGCCCGTCGACGCATGCATCCAAAATGTTGAGACCGTACCAAGCGATGGTGAGGATGGTGTAGAACTCAAAGTCGCGGCGGTATGACTCCTTGTAGGTCTGCAATTGGCTTTCTGCATAACGGTTGGCGAGGTCAGCTTCATGTTCGTTCAAGGTCACTCCCTCGGGCAGGTCGCCGGTCTTGTATTCGTATGCGTGCAGGTAGGAACGGTATTCGTAGTTGTTGTTGTAGACTAAATAACCCAGGCCGCCCAGTCCGGCATAGACGATAGGCACCTTCCACCATTTGCCGTTGTATACCTGTCCCAATCCAGGCAGGCAAGCCGACATGATGGTGGCTTTTTTCGGACTGTGGGTTTTCTTTGTTTTGGCTTTTGGAGTCTTCGTCTCTTTAACGACGGTGTCAGCGGTGAGAAAGGTATCGCCAATGGTGTCAAACACAACGTTTTGCGCTTCCGTTTTTTGAAAGGCGATAAGGATAAGGATGCCCAAAAGAAACAGAAAACGTTGAGGCATGGCGTTTATTGCTGGTTAAAGAGTTCCATGATGCGGTCAAACTCGGCCTCGTCCCTGAAGTCGATCACCACGCTGCCTTGACCTTTCACGTTGCGTTTCACCTTTACCTTGGTATTGAGGGTTTGCGACAACTTCTTGATTTTGCTCTTGAAATGTTCGGGGATGAAGTTGGTTTGTCTGTGCTCACGTTCGGCCTTGCCTTTGGCTTTGTCGGCCAGCTCCTCGGTTTGGCGCACGGTCATCTCATCCATGATGATCTGCTGGAGCAGTTTCAGCTGTTCTTCCTTGTCGTTGATGTTGATAAGGGCGCGGGCATGTCCCATGGTGATGTGCCCGTCGCGAATGGCGAGTTGTACTTCTGGTGGCAACTTCAATAGCCTCAAGAAATTGGCCACGGCGCTGCGGCTTTTGCCCACTTTTTCGCTCACTTCCTCTTGTGTGAGGTTGCACTCGTCGATGAGGCGTTGGTAGGAGATGGCCACTTCAATGGCATTGAGGTTCTCGCGATGGATGTTTTCGATGAGGGCGAGTTCGAGCATCTGCTCGTCATTGGCCACGCGGATAAAAGCCGGGATCTTCGAGAGGCCGGCCATCTTAGAGGCCCTCAAGCGACGCTCGCCCGAAATGAGTTGGTATTTGTTGTAGCCGAGTTTTCTTACCGTTACGGGTTGGATGACGCCTTGCTCTTTAATGGATTGGGCCAATTCTCTCAATGCGGTCTCGTCGAATTCGGTGCGGGGTTGGAAAGGGTTGGTCTCGATAAGGTCGATGTCGATTTCGGCGACAGCGCCGGCCACGAAATCGCCACTGATGTCGCGGCTAGTGATGTCGGTTTCAGGGCTTTGCAGGATGCTGTCGAGGCCGCGTCCCAATGATTTTCTGGTTTTGTCGGGCATGGTGTGTTAGGCTTTGGTAGATAGGTTGTTCTTTTCGAGGATTTCGCGGGCGAGGTTGAGATAGTTGATGGCTCCAGTGCTGTTGGCGTCGTACATGACGATGGTCTTTCCGAAGCTCGGTGCCTCGCTCAAACGCGTGTTGCGGTTGATGATGGTGTTGAACACCATGTCTTGGAAGTGCATCTTGACCTCTTCCACAACTTGTTTCGACAGACGCAAGCGCGTGTCGAACATGGTGAGGAGAATGCCTTCGATGTCCAGGTCGGGATTGAGTCGCGTCTGTACTATCTTAATGGTGTTCAATAGCTTGCCGAGACCTTCTAAGGCGAAATACTCGCATTGCACGGGGATGATGACCGAGTCGGCTGCAGTGAGTGAGTTGACGGTAACCAGCCCAAGCGAAGGCGAACAGTCAATGATGATGAAGTCGTATTCGCCTTTGATAGGGGCGAGGAGCTTCTTCATCATCAGTTCGCGCTCGGGCAGGTTGATCATCTCGATTTCGGCTCCAACGAGGTCGATATGGGCAGGCAACAGGAAGAGGTTAGGGGTCTCCGTCTCGGTGATGACGTTCTTGGGGTCCACCTGGTCGATGATGCACTCGTACACGCTTGTTTCCACGGTCCTTGGATCGATACCCACACCCGAGGTCGCGTTGGCTTGGGGGTCGGCGTCGATGAGGAGGGTCTTATATTCCAGTACGGCCAGACTGGCCGCGAGGTTGATGGCGGAAGTGGTCTTGCCCACGCCGCCTTTTTGGTTGGCTATCGCTATTGTCTTACCCATTTTCAATCAAAAATTTTTCGCTACAAAAATACGTTTTTTGGCGCGAAATATTGCTGTGCAGAAGGGAAAGTTATCAACAAAGAGACGATTTGTTGATAAGTTTTTGTCGCTCAGGGAAGGGGCAACAAAAAAGGCCGCAAAAAACCTGCGGCCTCTTGATTTTGACATTTTGTGATGCTTATTTGTCCAGGCTGTCGAACCATTTGTCGATGGCACTGTCGATCTCACTGTGGTTTTCGCCCTCTGTGTGCTCGAAGTGGCGCGGCTCGGGCTGGTCGTAATAGTCGGCAGGATACTCGCCTGTTTCGATGTATTTGATGGCATCGGCGAGGCCTTTCGAAACCTTCTCAAAGTCTTCCTTGTAGAGGAAAATCTTGTGCTTCTCGTAGAAAAAGCGTTGCAGGCCTTCGTCGAAACGGCGCTTGCTCTCAGTTATCGTGATGTACTTCTCGTCGTTTTTGGTTGACTTCACATCGAAGAAGTAAGTTCTCTTTCCTGCTTTCACTGCCTTCGAGAACAAATCTTCTCTCTCTTTCATTTCATTTTCTTCCATCATGTCTTTCAATAATTTGATACTTTCTAATCGTTCTAATTTAGTTTGAAAAGTGGGGCAAAAGTAGGAAAAAAATAAATATCGGAACGTTTTATCGTTATTTTTGCACTCAAAATCTATCATCTTATGCAACTGAATCTGAAACGACCAATAGCTTTTTTTGATTTGGAGACAACGGGTCTTAACCCATCTCACGACCGTATCGTGGAGATGAGTGTGCTGAAAATCAATGTGAACGGCGATGAAGAGCAGCGCGTATGGCTACTCAATCCCGAGATGCCAATTTCTCCTGAATCCACTTCTGTGCATGGCTATACCAATGAGATGGTGGCCGATAAGCCCACTTTCCGTGAAAAGGCCAGGGAAATTGCTTTGTTTATTGGCAACGCCGACCTTGCAGGCTATAATATCTTGAAGTTTGACTTGCCTATGCTGGTGGAGGAGTTCCTTCGCGTGGACTACGACTTCGATCTCAAGGACCGTGAGTTTATCGATGTGATGAATATTTACATGAAGATGGAACCTCGCAACCTGAAGAGCGCTTACCGCTATTTCTGCCATGCCGAACTGGAAGGTGCACATGGCGCCATGGCCGATACCAAAGCCACCTACGATGTGCTTTGTGCCATGCTCGACAAGTACCAAGGCATTGATTATGAGGATGGTAAAGGAAACAAATCGCAAGGTCCAATCAATGATATGAAGCAGTTGGCTGAGTTTTCGGCGCATCACAAGAATGCTGACCTTTCAGGCCAGATTATTTTCGACGAGGAAGGCAAGGAGGTCTTCATGTTTGGCAAGCACAAGGGCGAACGGGTTGAGGACGTGTTCCGCAAAGAGCCTGCCTTTTATGATTGGATCATGAAGAGCGACTTCCCGCGCTATACAAAAAAGGTGGTGACCGCCATCAAGTTGCGCATGGGTGGCAAAAATGTAAAAAAATGAAAATCATCTGTATAGGACGCAATTATTTGGCGCATGTCAAGGAGTTGGACAACGCCCTGCCGACCGAGCCCATGTTTTTCATGAAGCCCGATACGGCGTTGTTGCCTGCTGGTAAGCCTTTCCCATATCCTGATTTCAGCCATGAAATCCATTACGAGACAGAATTGGTGCTTCACCTGTGCAAAAACGGGAAAGCGATTGATGAGGAATCGGCTTCTGAGTATTACGATGCCATCACCGTGGGTGTCGATTTCACCGCTCGTGACTTGCAAAGCCAGTGCAAGGCAAAAGGCCATCCTTGGGAGATTGCCAAGGCTTTTGACTATTCTGCACCTATCGGTGAATTCAAGAAAATCAGTGAATTGAGATTTCCTGATGACATCACTTTCGGCATGAAACTCAATGGCGAATGGGTGCAGCAAGGTCATAGTCGCGACATGATTTTCAGTTTTGACAAAATCATTGCCCATGTTTCGCGTTTTGTGACACTGAACGAGGACGATATTATTTTCACTGGCACACCGCAAGGCGTGGGTGATGTGTGTGTTGGCGACAAGTTGCAGTTGTTTCTTGAAGATGAGTTTATGTTTGAATTTGTAATAAAATAATGATAATCAATTAAATAAAACTATGAAAAAGTTTTTTCTTATTGTCCTGCTTGCAGTGGCATTCCAACTCTCAGCCCAACCCTTGTGGATGCGCCACAATGTGATTTCGCCTCAAGGCGACAAGATTGCCTTTTGCTATAAAGGCGATGTGTATGTGGTGAATGCCAATGGCGGCAAGGCTCAGCAAATCACCACGAACGCCGCTTACGATGCTGACCCTGTGTGGTCGCCCGACGGCAAACAGATTGCCTTTTCCACCGACCGAAATGGTAACTTCGATGTGTATCTTGTTTCGGCTGAAGGCGGCGTCGCAAAACGCATCACGACAAACTCAGCCACTGAGATTCCGCTGGCATTCTCGCCCGACGGCAAGGAAATCTATTTCTCCGCACAGATCCAGAAAGCTGCCGAGAATGTGCAGTTTGCCTCGGGGTGGATTACTGAGTTATATAAGGTAAGCACCGATGGCGGTCGCCCCGAACAGGTGGTGGCAGTTCCGGTGAGCAGCATGTCGTTCGACAAGGATGGCAAGTCGTTCCTTTACTATGACCGCAAAGGTAGCGAGAATGTGTGGCGCAAGCACCACACTTCTTCCGTGGCGCGCGATGTGGTGTATTACAATGCCAAGAAAAAGACGCACACTATCCTCACGACCAACGTAGGTGAAGATAGGGATCCGAGGTATTTGCCTGGCTATAAGGATGTGGTGTTCTTAAGTGAGCGCAACAACGGCAACTTCAATGTGTATAAGGCTCCCGCTAACAATCTCGAGCAAGTGGAGGCGGTGACGCATTTTCCAACGCATCCTGTCCGTTTCTTGAGTGTGGCCAACGATGGTCTCTTGTGTTATGGTTATATGGGCGAAATCTATACCCAGCGCATAGGCCGTGAGCCGCAAAAGGTGAATGTCGAAATCATCAACGACCAGGAATCTGATCAATTGGTGAAACAAGACTTCAAAGGCATCGGTGACTTTGCGTTGAGCGATGACGGCAAGCTGATTGCCTTCATATCGCGCGGCGAACTCTTTGTGACTGGTGTGGACGAATACGCTACCACCAAACAGATTACGCATACGGCACAGGCGGAACGCAATCCCTCGTTCTCGAAAGATGGCCGCACCATCGTCTATGCCTCGGAGCGCGACGGCTACTGGAACCTTTACCAAGCCACCATCGAGCGAAAGGAAGACTACAATTTTGCATACGCCACGCTGGTGGAGGAGAAGCCTTTGTTCGACAACGACGGCATCGAGCGCATTGCCCCGAGTTTCTCGCCCGATGGTAAGGAAATTGCATTCATTGAGAATCGTAATATTCTGAAAGTGTATAACATCGCTTCAAAAGAAGTGCGCCAAATCACTGACGGGACGCAGCATTACGACACCGACGACTATGGCTTCTCCTACGAGTGGTCGCCCGACGGACAATGGTTCGCCTTGACCCTGATTTCGCACATGCGCGACCCTTATTCCGACATCGGCATCGTGAAGGCTGATGGCTCAAAGACCATATACAACATCACCGAGAGCGCTTATATCGACGGCGGCCCTCAGTGGGTGCTCGATGGCAATGCCATTATCTATCGCTCCAACCGTTATGGTATGCGTTCTCATGCCTCATGGGGCAGCCAAAACGATGCTTTCATTGCTTTCATGAACCAGGATGCCTACGATAAGTTCCGCCTCAACAAGGAAGAGTATGCCTTGCTAAAGGAGACCGAGAAAGGCGGCAAGGACAAGCCGAAAGATGAGGCGAAGGAGGAAGGCAAAGAGAAAAAGAAAGATAAAGATAAAAAGGATGACAAGAAAGACGAGAAGCCCAAGGAAGCCAAGAAGATTGAGGTGGATTTGGAGCATCTTCAAGACCGCGTCATCCGTTTGACGCCGATGTCATCTAGTTTAAGCGGAATGGCGCTTACAAAAGATGGCGAGAAGTTCTATTTCATGACCTCGTTTGAGAAGGGCTACGACCTTTGGGAGATGGATGTGCGCGAGAAGTCGATGAAGATCACGAAGAAGTTGGGACAAGGTGGGGCCCAGTTGAGAATGAATGGCGACAACCTCTTCGTGCTTTCAGGCAACAACTTGCAGAAACTCGATAAGGGTGGCAAATCTACTCCTATTAAATATGATGCTACTATGGAACTCAACCATGCCGAGGAGCGCGAATACATGTTCAACCATGTCTTCCTGCAGATTGAGAAGCGTTTCTTCATGAAAGACCATCATGGTGTGGATTTGGCACTGATGAAAGAGGCCTACCAGCCTTTCTTGGCGCATATCAACAACAACTACGACTTTTCTGAAATGTTGAGCGAAATTTTGGGCGAGTTGAATGTGTCACACACGGGTTCAGGTTATCGTCCTTCGAGCAAAGGCGATGCCACGGCTGAGTTTGGCGTGTTGCTTGACCTTGATTACAAGGGCGACGGCCTGAAGATTGCAGAGGTTGTTGAAGGCGGTCCTTTTGACAAACAGAAGTCGAAAGTGAAGGCAGGCTGCGTCATCGAAAAGATTGACGGCGTGGAGATTACCAAGGGTATGGATTACTATCCGCTGCTCAACGGCAAACGTGGCAAGACCGTTTTGGTGACCCTCAAAGACGGTGGCAAGACTTGGGACGAGACCGTGAAACCCATCAGCCATGGCGCAATGAATGAGTTGCTCTACAGCCGTTGGGTGAAACGCAACGAAGAGACAGTGAAGAAGCTGTCCAACGGTCGTTTGGGCTATGTCCACATCAAGAGCATGGGCGATGCCAGCTACCGCGACGTGTATTCGCAAATCCTGGGTAAATATAATCTCTGCGACGGCATCGTCATTGATACGCGCTTCAACGGCGGTGGTCGTCTGCACGAAGACATTGAAATCCTGTTCAGCGGCGAGAAATACCTCGAACAAGTCATCAACGACAGCGTGGCCTGCGTGATGCCTTCGCGACGTTACAACAAGCCTTCGGTGATGATCA
>Ga0247609_10002395_pt1 | contig 19966 bp, 18 predicted proteins | sample 172DNAGHGlowgp2_FD_193487 | JGI IMG/M metagenome (GOLD analysis project Ga0247609, IMG submission 193487) | Sheep rumen microbial communities from Palmerston North, Manawatu-Wanganui, New Zealand - 1728 DNA GHGlow gp2 | ecosystem: Host-associated > Mammals > Digestive system > Stomach > Rumen ...
ACTTTCTTCAGGCGTATTCATCAGCCAAACGCCCAGCTTCAGCAACGGAATCTGGCACACGATAAAACACAGAGCAATGGCAAAAGCCACCGTCAGCACACGCACCAACAGCCTCATCGCCTCCTGCAAGTCACGCCTCCCATACGCCTGCGAAGTCATGCCGCTCGTCCCCATGCGCAAGAAACCGAACACCCAATAGACCACGTTGAACAACATCGAACCGATGGCGATGGCACCGATATACGTTTCATTGCCGATATGCCCCACGATAGCCACATCGACAAGACCCAGAAGCGGCACCGTGATATTGCTGATAATCGACGGCACAGCCAGGTTCAAAATCTCCTTGTTCAGCTTGTCCATTTTTGCTTTTGTCAGTGCAAAGATAAAACAAAAATAGCACAAAACGGAAAAACTACGAATGAATAGTGTTAAAAAGCACAAAAACTATGAGCATACAACACTCCTTTCTCAACGTTTTAGTACCTTTGCAGCCATATAGAAAAGGAACTTGAACGATTCTGCGAGAATGTCGCAAAGGCGTAATCGTCAAGAGGGAAATAGGAAAACCTACAAAACTACAATATCTACGAGCACAGGCACCTTTCACGCATGTGTGATGTTGTTGTGCGCCCACCCTCCCTCATGACCATTCTCCAAGGCGGAAAGTGCAGTTACCACAGATGCTTGCGCCGTTAGCACGAGCCACATCCATACCTCCAGCCCCTCTGGAGGACTACCCTTTTCGTCCGAATCGACATGCCAAGTTCCCACGCCATCAAGACCATACCATCGTCAAACACAGATACGACCGCGCCACAGCAGCACCATGAATTTGTTTGAACAGGCATACCGCCAATTTCGGAGCCGATTAAGTCAGGCGAAAGAGTTCTGCCTCACTTGGAAGAAGATGAAAAACGCACAGCGACTTCAAGCCAAGGCACTGAAAAAACTCAAAGACAAGCCCACCATCCGATGCGTCTTTCTCGGACTGTTCAAAGCAGAATGGAAATACAACGAGGTCTATCAGCTCATGGAGCGACATCCCCGATTCGAGCCCCTCGTCCTCGTCTGTCCCATAGTCAACTACGGACGCGACAACATGCTTGAGAACCTCAATGCCAGCTATGCCTATTTTCAGGAAAAAGGCTGCCGCGTCATGAAAGCCTACGACGAAGCAAGCGACACCTACGTCAACCTGCGCGATTTGCAACCCGACATCCTTTTCTATACCAACCCCTACGGCGGACTCATCGACGACAGGTATTACATCACCCACTTCTTCGATGTCCTCACCGTCTATGTGCCGTATTTCATCTGTGGCAGTCTGGCATTCAAGTTGTTCTATAACGACCCCTTCCACAATTACGTCTGGCGAAAATATTGCGAGACCGACTACCACAAGCACATGGCAGAGCAACATGCCTGGAACAAAGGCATCAACGCCGTCACCACCGGCTACCCAGGCATCGAAGCCTTCCTCCATCTGCCGGCAAAAGCCGTTTCCCCCAACAAGAAGAAAGTCATCATCTGGGCGCCCCATCATTCCATAGAGCCCCTGTCAGAGCACATCTATTCCTCCTGTTTCCTCACCTATCACGAGACCATGCTTCGTTTGGCAGAGAAATATGCCGACGAAGCGGAGTTCGTCTTCAAGCCACACCCCCTGTTGAAGAACATGCTCTATCAGAAATGGGGCAAGACCAAGACCGACGCCTATTATCAGCAATGGGACGAGATGCCCAACACCACGTTGAACGACGGCGACTATACCGAACTATTCATCCAGAGCGATGCCATGATCCACGATAGCGGTTCCTTCACCTACGAGTATCTGTACTTGAACAAGCCCGTGATGAGAACCCTCAACGGCACCGACCTCACAAAGATGTACTGTGCCTTCGGTTTAGCGTGCCTTTCCCAACACTATCCAGCCCATAACGAGCAAGACATCGAACAATTCATCCAGAACGTCATCAACGGCATCGACCCCATGAAAGAGCAACGCACCCAGTTCATCCAAGAAACCCTGATGCCCGAAGGATCACCGTCGCAGAACATCCTCGACGACATCCTCAACAGCATCGACCATCAAATCCTGTTCCATAGGGAACAAGCTAACAACGCTAAAACACAATGAAGATATGCGATTATCCATATTCTCAATCGGTGTTTCGTTAAGAAAAATACCAATTCAGAATCTATATTTTACCGATTTCATTTTTGCAGATATCAATAAAACATATACCTTTGTAGCCCATTACACGCGATATTGTTCCATGGATGCCTTTCATCTTGCGGAAGGCTATATCATCACATACGATGAGAGTGGCGAAAAGAAGCTCCCTGATGGCAGAGAGATACATGTAATTCCTTTTTATAAGTGGGTGTTACAGCCTTCATAAGTGGCAATAAAAGTCTTGCAACAATTTGGTAACGAGCAAGACATCGAACAATTCATCCAGAACGTCATCAACGGCATCGACCCCATGAAAGAGCAACGCACCCAGTTCATCCAAGAAACCCTGATGCCCGAAGGATCACCGTCGCAGAACATCCTCGACGACATCCTGAACAGCATCGACCATCAAATCCTGTTCCATAGCCATTCAGCTAACTGAAGACAAAGCGAGCATTACAAAGGACTAAAAAAAAGAAAATAATAGAAATACAATAAGAATGCTACAAAAATACAAAAATCGCGACTCAAATATGGAGTTGTTACGTATAGTGGCTATGCTTGGCGTTCTAATCGTCCATGCTGATTTTTATTCGCTCGGAGCTCCCACAAAAGAAGATTGCTTGACCGCTCCATTTGTCACTACTATTCGAATTCTTGTAGAATCGGCAACCATTATCTCTGTCAATCTATTTGTTTTGCTTAGTGGATGGTATGGTATACGAGCAAAGAAAAATAGATTATTTGAATTTCTTTTTCAAATACTTTTTTTCAATTTGCTATTTTTTACCATTTTTTCTTTCTTTATCCCCAACAAAACATTCTCAAAAGATGGAATAGAGTCTGTATTCGTGTTAGATAAGAGTTTATGGTTTGTTAAGGCTTATTTATTATTATACCTACTTTCACCCATATTAAATGCTTTTTCAGAAAAGGCTACACAAAAGCAATACAAATTTATTTTGATAGGTTTTTTTGTTTTTCAGACAGTCTTCGGATGGCTCTTTCACAGCGTTGTATGGTTTAAAGGAGGATATTCCACGATTTCATTTATAGGTTTATATCTTCTTTCAGGCTATTATCACAAGTTTGGCAGTAGAAATCCTCGTAAACGCACTTTACTATTAATTTTCCTTTCTTTTCTTTTAATAAACTCTACACTGCTATATAGTAGTATTTACAAATTTAATGGAGCATATAACAATTTTTTTGTAGATTATAATTCGCCTATGGTAATTATTGCATCACTGTCCATATTTTTATTATTTACAAAACTTCATATCAAAAAGAATAAAATTCTTAATTATATAGCTGCGTCTTGTTTTGCGGCCTATCTTTTTCAATTGAACCACTTCTTCGCACATGAAATCTTTATAACTTCCATAAAACGTAGTTTTATAAATAATGATTTCTTCATATTTCTAATTGAAACAACATTATTCCTCATAACAATTTTTATTACGTCGATCATCTTAGATAAAATAAGATTATGGATATGGGAATGGATAGTATCCAAAAACACACGTGCAAATAAGTTATAAATGGAAAGAGCATATTTGATGTTATCGAAAATGATTCAACATCAATAATTATTGCAGAACAATCTGGATATAATGACTAATAACTCTACTAATAGTAAGAGAATTGCTAAGAATACATTGGCGCTTTATGCCCGCATGTTATTCTTAATGATTATTTCTCTTTACACCAGTCGTGTCATACTTCAGACATTAGGAGTAGAAGATTTTGGCATATACAATGTAGTTGGAAGTTTTGTCGCTCTATTTGCAGTTGTAAGTAAGTCTTTGTCTGGAGCAGCCAGCCGTTTTCTCAATTACGAGATGGGCAGAGGAGATAAAGAAAAATTAAAAATCGTATTCTCCTCTATTGTGACTATACAAATCGTAATTGCCGGTATCATCGTGGTATTAGCGGAGTCTTTTGGAATTTGGTTTATCAATTACAAGATGATAATACCTCCAGATAGACTATATGCAGCCAATTGGTGTTTTCAATTATCCATTTTCACATTCTGTAATAACCTTATTACGATTCCTTACAATGCGGCCATTATTGCACATGAACACATGAAAACATTTGCATATGTTTCAATCATTGAAGGTCTGGGGAAACTTGCAATTTCTTTTCTAATTTTGGTATCTCCGATTGACAAACTGGTTTTTTATGCAATTCTTTTATGCCTATTGCAGATAACAATACGAGCAATGTATAGATATTACTGCCATAAAAATTTCGCAGAATGTAAATATCAATTTGTATACAATAAAAGTTATTTAAAACAAATTCTAAGCTATTCTGGCTGGGGATTTATCGGTTCCACAGCAGGTATATTGAGAAACCAAGGTATTAATATTCTTATTAATCTCTTTTTCGGTCCAACAGTAAATGCAGCCCGTGCAGTGGCAAATCAAGTCTTACACGCAGTTGACGGCTTTGTCACCAATTTCATGACAGCAGTTCGTCCTCAAATAGTTCAGTCATACGCGGCCAATAATTTCGATTACCTCAATCAACTCATTATTAAGAGTTCCAAGTTTTCATACTGCCTCTATTTTTTACTATCATTGCCAGTAATAACAAATGCCGATTTTCTGTTGGGACTGTGGTTAAAACAGGTTCCTGATCATAGTGCTTCATTTGTTCAGCTCACACTAGTTTTTACATTAATTTCTACTTTAACCCACCCTCTTTCTATTGCACAAGCCGCAACAGGAAAAATTCGGAACTACCAATTGGCAGTTGGCGGTCTACATTTATTAAATCTTCCTATCAGCTATATCTGCCTCAAACTAGGATGCATGGTAGAAAGTGTGCTAATCGTAGCAGTCATAATTTCATTTATCGTTGTTTTTGTCAGTATTATAATGCTAAAGAAGATTTTACCCTTTAATACTAAGAAATACATTAAGGAGGTTTTACTAAGGATACTACTTATTTCCATTATTTCTTCCAGCATTGCCATTCTGATTCAACATCTCACCCCCCCTATATTTGTGTATATTGTTCTTGAAATCATTATCTGTATATTAACATCCTCTCTTGTTATTTTGTATATAGGCTGCAACACTGAAGAGCGTCTGTTTATAAAAGAAAAGATATCGGGGGTAATAGCCAAGCTAAACCATAAGAAATGAAGAATGTTATAATTGTTACATGGACAGGAGTTCATAACTATGGTACAGCTTTACAATCGTTCGCATTGCAGTTCGCCATTGAAAGAATGGGATACCGTGTGAATATCATGGATAAAATTCTTTATGGCAACTCCCTAAAAATCACTTATAGAAAGGCGAGAGCTTTTCTCAAAAATCGTTTAAGAGAAAAGAACTCAAAAGCGTTCAAGATGGAACGATTTCATCGTAAAGTTCAACATATTATTCGTCCTGTAAACAGACGTGGTATTGAAAATGTAGTTAGGCAGACAGATATCTTTATATCAGGAAGTGATCAAATCTGGAATACAGCTCACCATTATAGCCCTATGATGTTTCTTGATTTTGCGAAATCAAAAAAAAGAATTTCATATGCAACCAGTATCGGTACGGAAACAATTCCTGAAAAATATAAAGAAACGATAAAACAACACCTCCTCAAATATGATCACATTTCCGTGAGAGAAGAATCAGCCCAAAAAGTGCTTTCAGAATTAACCAAACGCACTGATATTACCACGGTTTTGGATCCAACTTTTTTACTCTCTGAAAAAGATTGGCTTCAATTCGCATCTTTTTCAAAACTAGATAGGAAACTGCCAGAAGAATACCTCTTTTGTTATTTTGTTGGCAACAACGATTATTATAATGACCAAGTAGAAGATATTATCAAAAAAAGTGGAATTAAAGATGTTATCATTGCAACTTTAAAAAACACAACATCACTAAGTATTAATAGCGCAATTATTTTCAATAATGCCGATCCTCATGATTTTGTCCATCTCATAAAAAACGCAACACTGGTTTGTACAGATTCATTTCATGCTACTGCAATCTCTATAAATCTATCAAAGCAGTTTGTGGCATTATTAAGGTTTCAAGATAAAGAACAAACATCCCAAAATTCTCGCATATATAATTTGCTAAACCATTATGGTTTATTCCAATATCTATACACAGAAAAAAGTGATGACTGGAACAACATCATTAATTATGGTTATGTTCACAAGATATTAGAAGAAGATAGAAATCGTTCTTTAAAGTACCTTGAAGAAGCGATCACACAGTAAAAATGGTTATTTGCGATTCCAAAAAATGCACAGGGTGCTATGCCTGTGTAACAGTTTGCGCTCACTCCGCCATATCGATGCATGAAAATGCATATGGCGAATTACACCCTATAGTTGATGACTCCAAATGCAAAAAATGTGGGTTATGTCAAAAAGTTTGTCCTAATAATATCCCACCAACATTCTATACCCCAATAAAATGTTACGCATCATGGATTCTTAATCAAGAAGAAAGAGAAAAATGTGCTTCTGGTGGCTTAGCAACTGCCATGTCAAAATTTGTTTTAGAACAAGGAGGGGTTGTTTTTGGAACTGCATACAATCAAAACTTAATCCCATCCGTAACTTATATTGAAGACAAAAAAGACGTTGAGCGATTTAAGGGTTCAAAATATGCGCAAAGTATTATTGGAGAAAAGACATTCAAGCAAGTTAAACTCTTTTTGTTAAGTGAAAGGCTTGTTCTATTTATTGGAACACCATGTCAGATTGCTGGGCTTAAAGGATTTTTGCAAAAAGATTATCAAAATCTTATCACCGTTGATTTAATATGTCATGGTGTTTGCCCAACAACATATTTTAAGGAAGAGATAAAACACCTAACTAGTAAATTCCGAATTCATCAACCTAAAGATATTAGGTTTAGAGGCAACGATAAATATAATTATAACTTATCTATCTGGCAAGAATCTGGAAGCGAGAGTACACCTGCATATGTTTGTTCAAGATTTGAGCAGCCATATTTTATTGGCTTTAGATTAGGTATAACATTAAGGGAAAATTGCTATACTTGCAATTATGCACGTCCTGAACGTATTGGAGACATCACCATTGGCGACTTTCTTCGTTTGGGAAGAGAAAAACCATTTCCATATAAGGTGCAACATCCCTCAGTTGTTCTTATCAATGACCATAAAGGGGAAGAATTTTACAATCAAGTATTAAAATATCATGGAATGGCATTAATAAATGTTGAGCGTGATTATACAGAACGTTTAGCATACAAACCATCTCTTATAGAACCATTTAAAAAACATTCTAAAACTAACGAATTTAGACAAAAGTATTTAAGTAAAGGATACCCAAAAGCAATAAGGAGTACATTAAGGACATTTATCTGGAAGGAAAAAACACGAAAGACAAAGAAACAGATAATTAGTTATGCAAAATCTGTTATAAAGAGTATTTTACGATAGTATTATAACACTTCTAACACATAATCAGTGCAAACAAAAATATTACTAATATACGGCCATACAAACCATCACCTTGGGCTATGGAATGATTTGATTGAAGACTCTCGAGTTATCATGTGCACAACAGAGCCTAGGAAACTGAATATTTTGAATCGTTTCTTCAAACGAATTTATTTAAAATTATCTGGCATTACACAAAGAATTCCACTTAAGCACTTATTCTTTCAATATCATTCCATCTTCAAAATCACACCACATGTCCAGCATTTAGTAATTATTGATGGTGCACTAAGAACAATTGACATTTGTGAACTCAACAAATGTCGGAAGATTAACCCCAAAATCAAAATCTCATTATATTTAATAAATTCAATTGATGCTCAATCTCCTATTATGAGAGGTGTTCGTCCAAAAATCAGCCAATTCAGATGGGATTCTATATACACATTTGATGAGGAAGATGCGAAGAAATGGGGATATACATATTTGGGGTTCAATTATTATTCGAAACACGTATTAACAACACTCCCCGATTCTGTAAGTGATGTCTTTTTTGTTGGTGGACTCAAAGGAGGACGTTCTGAATTGATTTTCAATTTATGCAAGCGTTTTATAAACTATGGCATAAAATGTGACTTCTATCTTATGCCTATAGATATAAAAAATCCCCCACAGTTACCAGGAATAATGTACTACCATGGCTGGAAACCATATGAAGAGGTACTACAACATACTCAACAAACAAAATGTATTGTTGAAATCATGCAGGAGGGGCAATGTGGAGCGACTTTACGTTATTTCGAGGCTGTCACCATGAATAAAAAATTGCTCACAAACAATGAGCATATTGTCAAATTTCCGTTTTACAATCCCAAGTGGATGAGAATCTTTAAGAATGTTGAAGATATTGACTTAGAGTGGCTTACAAAAGAAGAAAATGTAAACTATGGATATACAGATGAATTCTCTCCAAAATATTTTATTGATTATTTAACATCAAAACAATGAAAAAATATAATATTGGCTATACACAAGGAACATTTGACATGTTCCATATAGGACATTTGAATTTAATTAGAAATGCGAAGAAAATGTGTAACACCTTGATCGTCGGCATCAATTCAGACGATCTTGTATGGCAATATAAACATAAGCATCCCGTTATCAAAGAGAACGAACGGGCAGAAATAATAAAAGCTTTACGCGATGTAGATAAGATTATTATTTGTGACACATTAAAAAAGTCTACAATATGGAAGCATACCCAGTTTGATGCTATTTTCATTGGAGATGATTGGAAAGGCAATGAAAGATGGATGCAAACAGAAAAAGATTTACGTCCCTTAGGGGCAGAAGTTGTTTACCTAAAGCATACTGATGGTATTAGCTCTACCCTTCTTCGTTCTCAGAAAATGGAAAAAGTTTGTGACGATTAACAAATTAGCGAATCTTCATATTTCATACGTTTATCATGATTATTCGACTTATCAACAAAGGAATTGTATCAATAATAGTTCCCCTATTGAAATGGTTTTCCAGCATACATGAAAGTCGGCTTGTTTTTCAAGGTCGACCAGATTATTCTGATAATCCACGGGCATTATCTGATTATCTTGTAGCAAACCAATTATACAATAAAGGTCATATTTATTGGTTAGTTAGCAATGCTAAAAAATATCGCAAAAAATATCCCAATGCAAATGTTACGTTCATTTCTCTTTACAGTATATGGGGAATTAGGAACATCAGAGCTTATTATATACATTTAACTTCGAAATACGTTTTTGCATCACATAACTTTCTAATAGATTATAGCACTATTTCGAAGGAGCAACAATATATTCTATTATGGCATGGGTGTGGTTATAAAGACAACACCACACAAGGGGGTAAACGTTTTTTCTCAAAAGCATTAGTCTCTGGTCCTATTTTTTTAAAGACCAAAGCAAAATTCTGGAACACAGAAGAACAATATTTGATAGCAAAAGGATATCCTCGTTATGATTGGCTTTTACATCCATCAAAGAAAGCTCAAGATGTTTACACACATCTTAATGTTCTTGGCAAGAAAGTGATTCTTTGGATGCCAACATTTCGCAATAGTAAAACTGGAATCTCATACGGGGAAGATGCCATTAAAAATTTTCCGATTCTTAAGTCACATGCAGAATGGGAACAACTTGACAAACTATGTTCTATGAATAACATTATTTTATTTATTAAACTGCATATGTCTCAAAAATCTTATAATCTAGATTTCAAATCTTTTTCATCAATTAAAATGATAGAAGAAAATGACTTTGAAAGTATAGGAATACAAAAATATGAGTTCCTTGGCATTATTGATGCTCTAATTTCCGACTATTCTTCTGTCGCTATAGACTTTTTAATTACAAATAAACCCATAGCTTTTACTTTAGACGATTATGATGATTATAAGAGGCTAAGAGGCTTTGTCTTTGAGAATCCACTGGATTATATGCCTGGCCATCATTTATATACGCTACAGGACCTTAGTCAATTTATAATTGACATCAAAGAAGGGAATGATCCCTACGCAAAAAAAAGGGAGCAAGTGTCCAAAGAAGCAATCTTTAGAACCGACTGTTATTGCAAAGAATTAATTAACAGCATACTGAAGATATCATAAAAGCATTATTAGAATATTTCAATTGTCTCATAAACATAGCACAGATATGAATAAAATTAGAAGAAAGTTTTTTTATCTCCTATATTATTATTTCGCAAGATTTCTCCCCCCAACACATCGAGGAATATTAGGTCAAATAGGTGGTAAAATTCGTTATTGCTGTGCAAAAGAGTTGTTTGACTATTGTGGTAAAAATGTCAACATTGAGCATATGGCAAACTTTGGCAATGGAAAAGGAATTGAGATTGGCGACAACAGTGGCATTGGGATTCATTGTTATGTTGCCCCCAATACGTTCATTGGGAAAGATGTAATGATGGGGCCTCATTGCCACATTATGTATCCAAGAACTCACACCTTTGATAGCACCAACGTCCCTATCAGGTGGCAAGGTTCCCACAACATCGAGAAAAGAACAATAATCAGTGACGGTGTATGGATGGGAAGACAATGCATTATGTTGCCAGGAAAGACAATTGGGGTTCATAGCATTATTGGTGCCGGCAGTGTGATTTGCAAAGATGTACCCGAATATGTCATAGTTGGAGGTAACCCTATAAGAATTATTAGAAAAAGGAAATAGGTAAATATTAAGCACTAAAGGATGTCGCATATTTAACTTAGCAAACAAATGAAAAAGAAATTATTGAAATTAATTCGTAAAATATTAGGGACAAAAGAATGTCTAAATTTACCTTTCTTTCATTACGAGAATCAACGGTTTCGTATGATTGAACATATTATGCATGATTCAAGCGAAGGTATTACAAAAGAAAAATATGCAGAACATAATATTATTGTCAGTTTAACGTCTTATGGGAAACGGATTCATGATGTGGCATTTACTATAGAGTCTATCATGCAACAAAGCATGAAAGCTAATCGTATCGTCCTATGGTTAGATTACAGCTTCAAGGGAAAACAACTTCCGGTTTCATTGACAAAACTACAAAATCGCGGATTAGAGATTATGTATTGTGATGATATACGCTCTTTTAAAAAACTAATCCCTTCTCTTAAAAAGTTTCCCAATGATGCCATTATCACAATTGATGATGACTTAATATACGAATACGACTTAATTGAGCGTCTCGTTAGAGCACATCAAGAGAATCCCAATATAATACATGCATGTAGAACCCGCAGAATGAAATTCAAAAACGGCAAGCCACTCTCTTATAGCACTTGGAAATTATGCCAAACAGAGGGTGTACACAAACACAACTTCTTAACAAGCGGAGGAGGCACATTGTTTCCCCCACACTGCTTCGATGAGGAAGTACTTAATGAGCAGGTCTTTATGGATATCTGCAAATTTGCAGATGATGTATGGCTTACTGCTATGGCACTTAAAAACGGCACTCCGATTAATAAAATATGCACGAGAAATCCTTGGGGTAATGAGTACCTTGTAAATACAAATGTTCAAGATATTGGATTATTTAATATTAATGGAAAAAATGGGGGACAAAATGACGAACAAATAAAAGCTGTATTCAATAAATACAATCTTTCAACACTGTTTGAAGAAGCATAGATATTACCCCATTATAAGACAATATTATCAAAATGAGCACAAACTCCATCATACCATCATCTGCGAGATTAAATATTATTTTACTTTTACTAATCGCAGTAAATATAGTTAACACCATTTATCCCAAAGGTATGGGATACAATGCTGAAGACTATGTTGGTTTTGGATATCAATTAAGTAAATATATTAATGCAGCAACTATCATTGTAATGCTACCTTCCCTATTCAAGCCCATTAAGGTCTTTACCAATATGCGCTATATGGTCATAACAATTATTGCCTATATACTAATTGCAAGTGGATGGGGGATCTCGTATAACTTTAGTGCTATCGCACGTTCGTTACTTGTCTGCTTATCGTTTTTGTTTTTCGAAGAAACTTTACGACATAATAAAATAAATAAAATCTTATTATATGCATATATATTCTCATTTATCTTTAACATCGCATTCCTTGTTATTACACAAGACCGATTAGGTACAGCTGTGGCACGTGACGGCGATACACATGGAGGACAAGGTATTGCAAAAGGTTTGCTCTTCATTTTGCCTTTATTATTTTTAGTCATGAAAGACAAAATCAGCGCATATTTATATGTCTTTTGTGGGATTGTGATTTTTATTTCATTAAGAAGAACTGCGATTTTGGCTTACTTTTTGTGTTTGCCATTCATTTACAAAAGGATTTCAGGACAAATCTCTAGAAAAGCAGTTATTGTTTTTATCCTATTATTAGCAATCGTCATTTATTATATTGTTAATAATTATTGGTTTGTCATTGAAGACCGTTTTACAGACATGTTTGAAGCAAACGATGCTGGATATTATGGAAGTGGACGAACTGGATGGTGGGAAATCTTAATCAACAAATATCTAGGAAATCCACTGCACTGGTTATTTGGCTTTGGATTAGGAAGTGTTGCAAAAACCATGGAGGTAGCAGGATTTCCATGGGGCGGTGCACACAACGATTATATCGAAATAATTTTTACCTATGGCTTATGGGGTGGATTCTTATGGTTCTCCAATTTCGGAAATAACTGCAAAATAGAAATTGGAGACAATGTTACGATGACATCTTATGTTCATCTTGAAGTAAATGAAGATAATCAATATATTCTCATAGGCGAAGATTGTATGTTCTCTAATCATATTATTTGTAGAACCAATGACTCACATCCTATCTACAAAAAGGACACCCTTGAACGTATTAATCCTCCTAAATCAATTGTAATAGGAAATCATGTTTGGATTGCTGCAGGTGTCAGTATTCTTAAAGGAGTTCATATTAAAGATGGTAGTATTATAGGTCTCAATTCAATTGTAACACATGACATCCCCAGTTATTCTTTAGCAGTTGGCGCACCAGCAAAAGTTGTAAAAGAAGATGTTGAATGGACTAGAAAATTAAAATCAACATGACACAAAAAATACATTTCTTTTTTTCTCTACAATACTTTATCTTACTATTAATATTCGCATTAATACCTAAATCCTCTATGATGTTAGCATACATCATAGAAATTGGACTGTTTACGTTCATGACTATGATATATGCAAAACGGATTAAAGGTTTATTTTGGACAATTGATGAGGGGGTAAAAGTGATAAAATGCATGATTGCATTATTTCTCCTTTCACTCATATTCCTATATCTTTCATTTCGAAACTTAGCCGATTATTGGAATATCATTAATCTTGAGTATAATAAGTTATATATCCCAAGGCACTATTTTATTATTGTTCAATACTTTATTAGTATTGGCTTAGGTTATAGTTTGTATCGTTCTGGTTTTCTAACTCAGACCAAGAACAAGTGGATTATCCTATTCTTAATAGCAACGTTTTTAGCAACCAGTTCTAATTTTGCCACGAATTCAAAATCATATTCAACAGTAATTGTCTTAATTGTATCTCTATTAGGAATACGAAATAAATTTTTTCTTATAATACTTCCTTTCCTTGGGATATTTTTCACAGGAAGTTCAACTTATGTCTTAGCCATTATAGCATTAACTGCTATCATTTATTTCAAACAACAAATTTCTGGCCATTTACGAAAACACGGAAAAACCAAATTATTTATATGGGGTATTGTGTTTTTTATTTTAATACTATTCATTTCTACTATTATATCTGAAACTGTTGATGCTGATGCAAATGCCAGTTGGCGTCTTATTGTATGGAAAAATGAGCTTGCAACATTAGCAAAAACATATTATACCGGCGTTGGATTTGGTACAGCCTATGTTTCCAATAGTATTTTTGCAGAAACAGATAATCTCAACATGTACTTAAATGCAGAGAATGGATATTTAGAAGGTATTTTCATTGTAGCCAATCATAACTCTGTTTTGAACATGTTTTATCGAATGGGACTCATTGGTGGTACTCTTTTCATATTGATCAACGTATATTTGCTGAGTTGGTGCCTATTTGTCAATAAAAACACAAAAGGGAAAAAGAACGCTTATCTTTGGTGGGCAGTTGCAAATTATATTTTCAACTTTATTGTTATATTGTTTAACCCAGGACTTGAAATGATGCAGTTTTCTGTTGGTTATCAACTTTCATTAGCCATCCTACTATCTTTATTATTTCAATATTCAGCAGAAATTAAGATTTTAACAACAAACAAAAAATAACATGAATTCTCAAGATATCAATTATACATTTATCATTCCACATAAGAACTCTCCTATCTTTTTGGAACGATGCATTCAATCCATACCATATAGAGATGATATACAAATTGTGGTTGTAGATGACAATAGTTCTCCTGATATTGTTAATTGGAACAATATGCCTATTATTCGGCAAAAAAATGTTGAATTAATAATAGATACGGCTAACAAATGGGCCGGTCACGTTAGAAATGTAGGAATACAACATGCTAAAGGAAAATGGTTGCTATTTCCTGATGCTGATGATTTTTACCAAGAAGGCTTCCTCAACATATTAGATCATCACAAAGATGCAGATGCAGATGTTATCTATTTTGGATTCCTCGTTACAGATGAAAAAAACAATCGCTTACATTGGTTTAAAACTGAAAAATACATTGACGATTATGATGGCACTGAAAATTCATTAGCATTAATCCGTTATCGGATAAATTCTCCGTGGTGCAAAATGGTAAATGCAAATTTTAGAAAAAAATACGACTGTTGGTATGAAGAACAACCTATAGGAAATGACATCTTCTTCAGTTTGCAAATTGGACATTTCGCACGTAAAATAATTGTAGAGAAAGAGAAAATCTACCATTACATATATTATAAAAAGAGCCAAACACGACAAAAATGGGATTCGTATAAACTTCAGGTATCCATTGAGAACAAGCTGAAACCCGCAGAGTTTTTCAAAGCAATTGAACATAAAGAATGGGCACATGGATTGCCATATATTGTATATGTAATCTTCAGATCACGAAATTTGAGCTATATATATTCTTCTTTAAAGCTGCTAATCTTTAAAAACAAAGAAATATGGGGGAATAGAAGAAAATACGTTCATAATATCTTATGCAAACCGATAAAGCTCTAAAAGCATTACAAAAAGTCTAAAATGAATATTAATGATGTTCCATATTGTACAGGATGTATGGCATGTTTATATACATGTCGCATGTCCTGCATAAGTATCAGAATGGATAAAATCGGACATTTCCAGGCATATGCAACAGATAATTGTATTCATTGCGAACAATGCTACAAAATTTGTCCACAAGCAAATTCTCCAAAATTAAACATACCCTTGAAAACAAAAGCTATACGAATGAAAAGCAATGAAGAACTTTCTAAAAGTTCTTCTGGTGGATTAGCAACCGCCATATCTATAGCTTTTATACAAAGCGGTGGAATTGTATATGGTGCAGCATTCAAAAGGCCATTCTCTTTCCAACATATACGTTGTTCTAACAAGAATGATCTTGAAAAAATCCGTAAATCAAAATATGTACAAAGCAACATTGGCTTGATTTATAAAGACATTGAATCGGATCTGAAAAATGGATTAAAAATTCTCTTTATCGGAACACCATGTCAAGTTAGTGGAATTATAAATGCATTCAAAAACTATAGAAACAAAATATATACAATAGATTTAATATGTCATGGCGTACCATCTTCGAGACTACTAAAAGAAAGTTTTAAGAGAAAGGAACTTGACAAGACATTTGACAATATTGAATTCCGACAAGGAAACAATTACCAAATACGCCTAATGAACAATGCAAGAGAAATCTTTTCACGCAAATTAAATCGGGATTTATTTTTAAAGGGGTTCTTTAAAGGACTCTTTAACAGAGACTGTTGTTATCAATGTCAATATACCCAAACAATGAGAATAGGAGATTTATCAATTGGTGATTTTTGGGGAATTAATGAAGATTTGATTAACTTCCCTATTAAAGATGGTGTTTCTTTAGCTCTAATAAATACAGAAAAAGGAAAGGCTTTACTAAAAGTATCATCATCGTTATTATTAATTCAAGAACGTCCACTGCAAGAGGCTTTATCTAATAATTTACCATTGCATTCGCCATTAAAAAAAACATGGAGAAGTTACTTATTTTCAAAACTATATCCTCATTTTGGCTTTAATTGGGCAGTAAGATTTTCTATTCCAGAAATAGTTATTAAAGGATTGCTTAAACCTTAATTTTCATATAAGAATGGACATAAAGATTTTAACGACATATGACGTTTATAATTATGGTGCATCTTTACAAGCATATGCACTTCTACTCTATTTTTCGAAATTAGGTCATGACGCTCGACTAATTAAATATCAACCAAATTATTTGTCGAGAAAATATGATTATTGGTGGGTGAATCCTGAATCAAAGGCATCCAAATATTTATTAACAAGAATGATTTATCGAATTGGGAAATTTATTCAACGTCAAACGACAATGAAACGCAAACATGCATTTGACCAATTTAATCACAATTTCCTTAAAGAGACTAACATAACATATCATTCATACGAGGAGCTTTTAAAAGCCCCACCTACAGGAGATTTGTTTCTATGCGGAAGTGACCAAATATGGAATGTATTATATGAAGCAGGACGAGACCCCGCCTTTTTTCTTGAATTCGTTCCTCCTCATAAGAAAAAAGTTTCATATGCTGCAAGCTTTTCATATTTAGATATTGACAATAAAAATCTAGAAAGAATTCAAAGCTCTTTAAAAAAATTCGGGGCAGTTTCTGTAAGAGAGTTCCATGGAATAAATATTTTAAAAAGAATTGGTATTGAAGGACAATGGGTATTAGACCCAGTCTTTCTAATTCAAAAAAGAGATTGGAGAAAATTTGCCGAGCAAGGGAATATTAAGAATTTTAATCAAACAGCAAAGTATCTCTTAATATATGATTTTGAACGTAATAATCTTATCAAAGAATCTGCACTTTTATTTGCAAAAAAAAATCATCTTAAAATATATGCTGTCACAGACACATACCCTTTAAGATATGCTGATAAAAATTTTTCCGGGGTTGGTCCTATAGAATTCGTCAAATTAATCGCTAATAGCGAGGCTTTCTTTTCTAATTCTTTTCATGGAACTGTTTTCTCTTTGATTTTTCATAAGCCCTTTTTTGTTTTTGAGCGCCATAGACATGCAGTTAATAGTAGGATGGAAAGTTTATTAACTCTGTTTGAAACAAAAGAGCGATTAATAACAAGCATTCACCAATTTGAAGACGTACATGATCAAAATCCCGACTGGGATAATATTGAATCCATCAAAACACAACAATTAAAAATATCAGAATCATTCATCAAATTGGCTTTACAAAGCATTACTTATTAGCGAGTTGAAAGACAAATATATGCATAAGCATCGTATACTCTTTATCCTTCACCTCCCACCTCCTGTACATGGTGCGGCTATGGTTGGACAGTATATCAAGGACTCGGAAATCATCAATTCCGAGTTCTGCTGTCATTATGTGAATTTGTCTATGGCGGCTTCTATTGAGGACGTCGGACATTTCCGCTTGAAGAAGATCGTTGACCTCGCTCACCTGTTGAAGAATATCCGGAAGAAGGTGAAAGAGGTCAGACCTTCATTGGTCTATATGACACCTAACGCCAAAGGTGGTGCTTTCTTCAAGGAGTTTCTAATTATTATGATGCTCAAACGGATGGGCTGCAACGTCGTGATTCATTACCATAACAAAGGGGTAAAGACGGTACAAGACAAATGGATGTACCATCAGTTGTATAAACGATTCTTCAAGAAACTTAAGGTTATATTACTGGCAGAATGCCTGTATGACGACATCAAAAAATATGTCAAGAAAGAGGATGTCTTCATTTGCCCGAATGGTATCAAAGATATAGCTTCGGAAAACATTTCCAAACGGGATAACGAATACCCTAAATTATTATTCCTGTCCAACTTATTAAAAGCAAAAGGGGTGTTTGATATGACTGAAGCATGCAAAATATTGAGAAAAAAACATATTTCTTTTAGTTGCACATTTATTGGTGCTGAATCTGCAGAGATTTCAACAAATGTTTTTCAGTCTCATATTAAAACGGAAGGATTACAAGATTGTTTACAATATGTAGGTCCTAAATTTGGGAATGACAAAAAAAGTTATTTTAAACTAGCAGATATATTTATACTTCCATCACACGACGAATGTTTCCCTTTGGTTCTTCTTGAGGCCATGCAATACGGTCTTCCCTGTATCTCTACCAACGAAGGGGCAATACCCGACATTGTCGATAATGGGAAAACCGGATTTGTCATCAACAAGAAATCCCCTGCCGAATTAGCAGAAAAACTTGAGATTTTGATTAAAGACGCCAAACTACGCCAGCAAATGGGAACGGCTGGAAGAGAAAAGTTTAAAGATCATTATACGCTCGAATTGTTTGAACACAAAATGGCAGAGATCCTGAATAAAATCATTATTACAAATAGCAATTCATAATTCCATGCTACAACTTTCTAAGTTACACATCATCACTTCTAAAGATGAACTGAGGGGTATTCCTGAAGGAAAAGTGCTCATCAATACCATCAATGCACACTCGTTTAATGTAGCGCAAAAAGATGCCTTGTTTGCTGAAGCACTTGCCAAAGGGGATTATCTGATTCCTGACGGGGCTTCTATTGTCAAGGCTTGTAGGTGGCTAAAGGCAAAATCGCAGCCACAAGAACGAGTTGCAGGATGGGACTTGTTCCAACTGGAGATGGAACGGCTGAACGGAAACTTGAAAAACGGGGCGAAACCTAAAGTGATGTTCATGGGAAGTAGCGAAAAAGTTCTTTCGTTAATTAAAGAGCGTGCGGCAAAGGATTATCCAAACATTGAGGTGGCAACCTATTCCCCACCCTATAAGCCGGAGTTCTCTGACGAGGACAATACTGCTATCATCGAGGCTATCAACGAGGCTGACCCAGACTTGCTTTGGATTGGAATGACCGCTCCAAAACAGGAAAAATGGACATACAATCATTGGAACGAACTGGACATCCACTGTCATGTAGGAACGATCGGTGCTGTATTTGATTTCTTTGCGGGTACGGCGGAACGGGCACCCAAATGGTGGCAAGAGCACTCCCTGGAATGGCTATACCGCCTCATCAAAGAACCAAAAAGAATGTGGCGCAGGTATGTTCTCGGCAATCCTTTATTCCTTTGGAATATTTGCAAAGAGAAATTCCGTTCCTGATTTTTACATGAAGCATTGAGGGGCATTAATCGCTTTTATCAAACTTTTGATAATCAAACTTTTGACAAAATCATAAAGTTTACTACCTTTGTGGCGGAATATCTCCCTTAAAATTCAGCCGCTTGCGGCTAACTCCCGAAGCTTAAATTATATTTTTACAACAGTAATTCTTCTCTAAGCAAAGATAGAAATTTTCGGAATCAAATCCAAAAAACTTATAAGATTTTCGGAATCAAATCCAAAAAACTTAAAGTTTAGATGTTACATAAATGATAAAAAAGTTATTTCATCGAATTCTTTAGTTATCTTGGAAGCATGGAAACAACGGACATTTTTGGAGTTCTTGGATGTAAAAAATTGTTACCGTCTATATATTAGTTTATCGTTTGTTAAAACATTAGTATATTTGTAGGAATAGATAACTTATTGATATTCTGACGGTTACAAAGGTAACTAACCACGTTTTG